>JAEEGJ010002101.1_pt1 | contig 144483 bp, 108 predicted proteins | sample 8958761 | NCBI WGS metagenome assembly JAEEGJ01 (sample SAMN16246546, study PRJNA631951) | gut metagenome | biome: gut microbiome; feature: rumen; material: RS-attached | host: Bos | place: Iran: Karaj | collected 2018-10
TCCGCCCCGCGCGTGCCGCGGATGCGCCGGGTGAGCGCGCCGAGAATGAAGTCCAACCCGCCGTTGTAGCGGATGAGTTCCAGCATGCCGCCGGCGAGGAGGGATACGATGATGAGTTCGCCCATGGACCCGATACCGCCGCCGATGGACGCCATCCAGCCGATCCAGTCATAAGCGCCTGTGCACCAGCCAAGGATGCCATTCACGCCGATGCCGATGGCAAGCACCGTCACCACGTTCACCCCTGCCAGGGCCAGGCCGATGACCAGCAGATAGGGGATCAGGCCCAGCCAGTTGACCGTTTCCACGGAGGGGACCGCCTCCACCTGGAGGCCCAGCACGACATACAGGGCTGCCACCAGGATGGCCGCCGGTGCCGCGATCCACAGGTTCACGCGGAACTTGTCGCGCATGGAGCACCCCTGGCTCTTGGTTGCCGCCACGGTGGTGTCGGAAATGAACGACAGGTTGTCACCGAAGAAAGCGCCGCCGATGACCACCGCCGTGATGAAAGGAACGCCGACACCGGTTTCCTGGGCGATGCCCGCCGCGATGGGAACGAGGGCGACGATGGTCCCGACGCTGGTGCCGATGGCCATGGAAATGAAGCAGGCTGCGAGGAAAAGCCCCGCATAGATCAGCTTCCCGGGCAGGATCCGGAGGGTCGCGTTGACGGTCGCGTCGATGGCGCCGATATCCTTTGCCGTCGCGGCGAACGCCCCGGCCAGCACGAAAATCCAGATCATCAGGAGGACGTTCCGGTTCCCGGCGCCCTCGGAGAAGATGGAAATCTTGTCGTCCGTCTTGTCCACGCTCTGGGTGATGAGCATCGCATAGGCCGATGCGATGATGAACGCCGCCGCCACCGGGACTTTGTAGAAGTCGCGGGCGACGAGGGAGGAAACCAGGTAGGTGAGGAGGAACACCAGCAGCGGGCTCAGGGCGAGCCAGCCGTTCATCTTGCGGGAGGAAGTCGGACGCGGGGGTGTCTTTTCGGTATGGATGGCCATGTCAGTTCGTTTCTTGGAAGTTGCAAAGGTACGAAGATTTCTATTATCTTTGCACATGCGAAAACTCCTTATACTCACGACCCTCCTTCTTTCTCTGTCCGCCGCCGCGCAGGTCCGCACCTATGGCGAGATGGAGACGAAGACCTTCATCATCGGCCTGGAAAACTATTATTTCGGCGACGCCGGAAGCCTGTCCTTTCCCGGCGGAACGGTCTCCCTCGCCGGCGGGCGCGTTACGGCATCGGGACTGAACCTGTCCGGACTCCCGGCGGGCAACACCCTTATCGGCGCCCATGACTTTACGGACGACGGCGTGCCGGAACTGGTCGTGGGAACGCGTGGGATGGGACTCGTGAAGGCGCAGGTGTACATCCTCCGGGATGGGAAATGGACGCTGATGGGCATCGTGGGAGCCCGGGGAGACGTGGAGGAGATCCGGGTTTTCCGCCAGGCGATGACGGTGAAGGACCGTGCGTCGGGCGCCTTGTACACCTGGACCTGCCACCAGGGGAAATTCGACTTCAAATCTTCGGCCGGAGGCCCGGATCCCGCTGCGAACCTTTGACGGATTCCAAAATTATCGCTACCTTTGCAAAAATCTGCACCTATGTCCTTTATCGATGAAAGAATTGCCCAGGAAGGCCTCACTTTCGACGATGTACTCCTTGTCCCGGCGTACTCGGAAGTCCTTCCGCGGGAGGTCAGCCTGCATACCCGATTCTCCCGGAACATCCACCTGAACATTCCCATCGTGTCCGCCGCCATGGACACCGTGACCGAAGCGCCGATGGCCATCGCCCTGGCAAGGGAAGGAGGCATCGGCGTGATTCATAAGAATATGAGCATCTCCGCGCAGGCCGCCGAGGTCCGCAAGGTGAAGCGCTCCGAGAACGGGATGATCAGCGACCCCGTGACGATCAACCAGGACCAGACGGTGGGCGACGCCCTCAACTTGATGCGCGAATTCCACATCGGCGGCATCCCCGTGACGGACGGCGAGCGGCATCTCGTGGGCATCGTGACCAACCGCGACGTACGCTTCCAGGAGGACCGGAGCGTGCTGGTGCGCGACGTGATGACCGCCGACGGGCTCGTCACCATCCCCGACACCCGCACGGACCGCGAATATGTCAAGTCCATCCTCCAGCAATACAAAGTCGAGAAACTCCCCGTCGTGGATGCCAAGGGCCACATCGTGGGCCTGATTACCTACAAGGACCTCATCAAGGAGCGCCTGCACCCGGAGGCCTGCAAGGACGAGCGGGGCCGCCTGCGCGTGGCGGCCGGCATCGGCATCACCGGAGATGCCCTCGACCGCGTGGCCGCACTCTACGCCGAGGGCGTGGATGCGGTGGTGCTGGACTGCGCCCACGGCCACAGCCGGGGCGTGATCGAGCTGTTGAAGCGGATCAAGTCCGCCTACCCGTCACTCGACACCGTGGCGGGCAACATCGCCACGGAGGAGGCCGCCCGCGACCTGGTGAAGGCCGGTGCGGACGGCGTGAAAGTGGGCATCGGTCCCGGCTCGATCTGCACCACGCGCATCGTCGCGGGCGTGGGCGTGCCCCAGCTCAGCGCCATCTTCAATGCCGCCCAGGCCCTCAAGGGCACGGACGTGACCCTGATCGCCGACGGCGGCCTGCGCTACTCCGGCGACGTCGTCAAGGCCCTCGCGGCCGGCGGCGACTGCGTGATGTGCGGTTCGATGTTCGCCGGCACGGAGGAGTCCCCGGGCGAGACCATCATCTACAGCGGCCGCAAGTTCAAGGCTTACCGCGGAATGGGTTCCATCGACGCGATGGCGGCCGGCTCCAAGGACCGCTACTTCCAGGACGACAAGACCGAGCTCAAGAAGCTCGTCCCGGAAGGAATCGTCGGGCGCGTGCCCTACAAGGGGACGCTTTCCGAGACGGTCTATCAGCTCGTCGGCGGCCTGCGCTCCGGCATGGGCTACTGCGGCGCCCGCGATCTGCAGGCCCTCAAACAGGCAAAATTCACGCGCGTGACCGCCAGCGGCATGGCGGAGAGCCACCCGCACGACATCACCATCACCAAGGAGACCCCCAACTATTCCCGCGGTGAATAAGATCCTGATTCTCGACTTCGGCTCCCAGGTGACCCAGTTGATCGGCCGCCGCCTCCGGGAGCTGAATGTCTATTGCGAGATCTTTCCGTATAACAAAATTCCGCCCCTGGACGAGTCCGTGCGGGGGGTGATCCTGTCGGGCAGCCCCTGCTCGGTGCGGGATGCAAACGCCCCGCAGGTGGACCTGGGTCTTTTCAAGGGCCGCCTGCCCCTGCTGGGCATCTGCTACGGCGCCCAGTACCTGGCCCACCACTGCGGCGGGCAGGTCGAAGGGTCCGCGGCCCGCGAATACGGCCGCGCCATCCTCCACGTCGTCCGGCCGGACTCCCCGTTGATGCGCGGCGTCAGCCCGCATTCCCAGGTCTGGATGTCCCACGGGGACACGATCTCCCGGCTGCCTGCGGGCGCCGAGGTGATCGCCTCCACGCAAGACGTGCCCAACGCCGCATTCCAGTTCGCCGGTGAGCAGACCTGGGCGGTGCAGTTCCACCCGGAAGTGTTCCACACGGACGAGGGGAGCAGGATCCTTTCCAATTTCGCCCTGGATATCTGCGGGCTGAGCGGCGACTGGACGCCGGCCTCTTTCGTCGAATCCACGGTGGCCGACCTGCGCGCCCGCCTGGGAAATGACAAGGTCATCCTGGGCCTGAGCGGCGGGGTGGACTCCACCGTGGCGGGTGTGCTGCTGGACAGGGCCATCGGACACAACCTGACTTGCATTTTCGTCAACAACGGCCTGTTGCGCAAGAACGAATACGAGACCGTGCTCGCTTCCTACCGCGACATGGGCCTCAATGTGATCGGCGCCGACGCCTCGAAGGAGTTCCTCGCGGCCCTGTCCGGCGTCACGGAGCCCGAGGCCAAGCGCAAGGTCATCGGCCGGCTCTTCATCGAGACCTTCGACCGCTATGCCCGCGGGATCGAAGGCGCCCGCTGGCTGGCCCAGGGCACCATTTACCCCGACGTGATCGAGTCCGCCGGCATTCCGGGCATCGCCTCGAAGATCAAGAGCCACCACAACGTGGGCGGTCTGCCCGAGCAGATGAAACTGCAGATCGTCGAGCCGCTCCGGATGCTCTTCAAGGACGAGGTGCGCCGGGTCGGCCGGGCCCTCGGGATCAAGGAGGAACTCATCGGGCGGCATCCTTTCCCGGGTCCGTCCCTGGCGGTCCGCATCCTGGGCGAGGTCACCGAGGAGAAACTCGGCATCCTGCGCGAGGCCGATGACATCTTCATCCGCGGCCTGCTCGCTTACGATTGCCGGGAGATGGGATACCCTTCCGCATCGGATCCGCGGGTGATGGCGGAGCGCCTCTACGAAGCCATCTGGCAGGCGGGGGTGGTGCTGCTGCCGGTGCGGAGCGTGGGCGTGATGGGGGACGAGCGGACCTATGAATATCCGGTCGCCCTGCGCGCCGTCGTATCCACCGATGCGATGACGGCCGACTGGTTCCGCTTCCCCTATGATTTCCTCGCGGATGTCAGCAGCGAGATCATCAACAAGGTGCGGGGGGTGAACCGCGTGGTCTATGACATTTCGTCCAAACCCCCGGCAACGATTGAATGGGAATAACATTTAATTCAAGATAGTATGACAACAGGTAACGTCCGCCCCGCGAATATGGAGCGCATCACCACGCCCGAACTGGCCCGGGTATTCATCGAAGAACAAATCACGCTGCTGCGCGAGCAGATCGGCGACAAGAAGGTGCTGCTGGCCCTGTCGGGCGGCGTGGACTCTTCCGTGGTCGCGGCGTTGCTGATCAAAGCCGTGGGGAAGCAGCTGGTCTCCGTGCACGTCAACCACGGTCTGCTGCGCAAGGGTGAGCCCGAGCAGGTGGTCCGCGTGTTCCGCGACGAGCTCGACGCCAACCTGATCTACGTGGATGCCGTGGACCGTTTCCTCGACAAGCTCGCCGGCGTGGCCGATCCCGAGCAGAAAAGGAAAATCATCGGCGCGGAATTCATCCGCGTGTTCGAGGAGGAGGCCCGCAAGCTCGAGGGCATCAGTTCCCTGGCCCAGGGGACGATCTATCCCGATATCATCGAGTCCGGCCCCGTGAAGTCGCACCACAATGTGGGCGGCCTGCCGGACGATCTCCAGTTCGAGCTCGTGGAGCCCATCAAGCTGCTCTTCAAGGACGAGGTCCGCGTGGTCGGCAAGGCCCTGGGCCTGCCTGACAACATGGTCTTCCGCCAGCCGTTCCCCGGCCCCGGACTGGGTGTCCGCTGCACGGGCGCCATCACGCGCGACCGGCTGGAGGCCCTGCGCGAGAGCGATGCCATCCTGCGCGAGGAGTTCGCCAAGAACGGCCTGGAGGGCAAGGTGTGGCAGTATTTCACGGTGGTCCCCGACTACAAGTCGACGGGTGTCAAGGAAGGCAAGCGCAGCTGGGACTGGCCGGTGATCATCCGTGCCGTGAACACCCGCGACGCCATGACCGCCACCATCGAGGAGATCCCCTATGCGCTGCTGCATCATATCACCAAGCGCATCATCACGGAAGTCCCGGGCGTGAACCGCGTGCTGTACGACCTCACGCCGAAGCCGACCGGAACCATCGAATGGGAATAATCACTTTTAATCACACATAGCAATGGCTAAAGTACAGAACGACCAGGCAATTTATGACGCCCGTCCGCTTGGCGCGGGTAAAATGACCGTCCTCGGCCTCCAGCATCTCTTCGCGATGTTCGGGGCCACCGTCCTCGTTCCGGTGATTACCGGACTTTCCGTTTCCGCGACCCTGCTTTTTGCAGGCATCGGCACGCTGCTCTTCCACCTGCTCACCAAGATGAAGGTCCCCGCCTTCCTCGGCTCTTCCTTCGCCTTCCTGGGCGGATATGCGGCCGTGACGCAGATGGGTGCTGAGAAGGGGCTTGATCTTGCCGCTTCGCTGCCGTATGCGTGCATCGGCGTATTCTTCGCCGCCCTGATGTACTTCGTGCTGGCGGGCCTGTTCGCGGCCTTCGGTGCCAAGAAGGTGCTCCGTTTCTTCCCGCCCATCGTGACCGGTCCGATCATCATCGCCATCGGTCTGACCCTGTCCGGTTCCGCCATCCAGAACTGCAGCCAGAACTGGTGGATCGCCCTCGTGGCCGTGCTGATCGTGGTGGTCTGCAACATCTGGGGCAAGGGGATGATCAAGATCGTCCCGATCCTGCTGGGTGTGCTGGGTTCCTACATCGTGGCCGCCTGCTTCGGTCAGGTGGATTTCACGCAGGTGAAGGAAGCCGCCTGGGTCGGCCTGCCGTTCTCCTGGAACAATACCGCTTTTGCGGTGTTCAAGAATCCCGACTGGGGTCTGGTGGTGGCCGCCATCATCGCCATCCTGCCGATTTCGCTCGCGACGATGGTGGAGCACATCGGCGATATGTGCGCCATCTCCTCGACGACGGGGATCAACTACCTCGAGGATCCGGGTCTGCACCGCACCCTGATGGGTGACGGTCTCGCCACCGCCGTGGCTTCCCTGTTCGGCGCTCCCGCCAACACGACCTACGGTGAGAATACCGGCGTGCTCAACATCACCAAGGTGTTCGATCCGCGCGTGATCCGCATCGCCGCCTGCTTTGCCATCCTGCTGGCTTTCTGCCCGAAGTTCGCTGCGCTCATCGGAGTGATGCCGGCTGCGACCATCGGCGGTGTGTCGCTGGTCCTCTATGGTATGATTTCCGCGGTCGGTGTGCGTAATGTCGTCGAGAATCAGGTGGACTTCACTTCTTCTCGCAATCTGATCATCGCTGCCCTCATCCTGGTGCTGGCCATCGGTATCAAGTACGGTGCGAACGATTCGATCGATCTTGGCTTTACTTCGCTGAGCGGTCTGGCCGTGGCGGCGCTCGTGGGTATTATCCTGAATGCCGTGCTGCCGGGTAATGATTATGAGTTCGGCAAGGGGAAGCCGGGTGATGTGTCCGTGAATTTCGGTCCGCGCATCGAGCAGGAGTCCAAGAAGGACTAAGCATCTCGGTTCGGTTTAGGCCGGACAGAGCGATCCCCCGGAAGCAGAAAAGAACCCTGTCGGGAAATGCTTCCGGGGGATCGTCTGTCCCGGCCTTGGTCCTACTGATCGTCGTATCCGGGCGGGAAGACCGGCCTCCGGCGAAGGCTCAGCCGCAGCAGGACCCGTTCCGCCGGGTCCGGTCCCCGCTTGCGGGGAGCGAGGATGGACGCCGAGACGGAGGCGCGGTCTTCCCGCTCCGGTTATTTGGAGAGGCGGGTGAGGACCCAGTCGGCCCGGATTTTGTCGATGATGGCGGTGACGATGGCGTAGGCGGGGCTCTGTCTGGTGTAGACCGCCGGGACGGCGAAGGCGACGCGGCCCTGGCGCTTGAGCTTTGCCGCGGTAGCCTTTTTGCGCTCGTTCTGCGGATCATAGACCGCGATCGAGTGGCCGCCGAACATTCCCACGATCTTCATGCAGGGCACGTCGGTGTCCCCGTCGCCGAAATAGATCATGTGCGAGAAGGGGATGCGCTTCTTGTCCTCGGCCATCGAGGCGTTGACCTGCTTGTTGTCGCGGGCGCTGAAGATGCCCTTGCTGATCTTGAAGAGAAACTGGGTCTTGGCGGTGTAGTCCACGGCGATGCCCGGCCACTGGGCCTCGCCTTTCTCGTCGTAGATGAAGGTGCCGGCGAAGATGTGCTTGAACTCCTTGGCGATGGGGCTGCCTTCGATGATCTCCTTCAGGCCGGAGGAATTGATGTAGTGCTCGATGCGCACGCCGTGCGCGCGGCCGTACTCGTTGATGAGCCGGAACCAGTCCCGGACTCCTTCGAAGAGCTGGATGTCCTTGCCGAAACGGCGGAAATCTTCGCGGCGCAGGGTGATGGCGTTGCGCTTCGCCTCGTCGAACATCAGTTTCATATAGGAAAGGACGTTGGACGCGTCCTGGCCGATGGCGATGTTGTCCGAGGCACGCCAGAATTCGTCGGCCGTCTTGCCGACGGCCTGGATGAAGCCGAATTCCTGCATATTGCCCGGCGAGAGGGTGCCGTCATAATCGTATATCAGTGCGACGAGGGGTTTCTTCTGGCTCATAGTTCACCACATATATTGACATTTCGCCCCAAATATCGGAATTATTCGCCACATACGCACGCGATGCGTTGCAAAAAAACCGGTACTGCCGTACTTTTGAAAATTCTTTTGAACATTATTCACACAAGACATGGAAAAATATCCGCACTACCTGGAGCGTCTGCAGAACGCCACCCGCAAGTACTGGGACAAGGCCGCCCTCAACAGCATCGGCGGCGAGTCCTTCACCTATGGCCAGATGGCCACCCAGATTGAAAAATTCCACCTCGTCTTCGACAAGATGGGGGTCAAGCCCGGCAGCAAGATCGCCCTCTGGGCCCGCAACGGCGCCCGCTGGGGTATGGCTTACCTGGCCGTCAATACCTACCAGACCGTCATCGTCCCGCTGCTCGCCGACTTCACGGCCGAAAGCGCCTCCTTCCTGGTGAACCACTCCGAGAGCATCGCCCTCTTCACCAATGAGGACAAGTTCAAGCAGATGGACATCAATTCGATGCCGGCCCTAAAGATGGTCGTCGACGTGGATACCTGGAAGGTGCTCTGGTCCGCCTCCGAGGAGCTCACCGCCATCTACAACCAGATGGACGCCCTCTTCGCGGAGAAGTGGCCCAACGGCTACGGCCCGGACGACGTCGTCTTCCCGACCGACAACTGGGACGAACTCTCCACCATCAACTACACCTCCGGCTCCACCGGCGATCCGAAGGGCGTGATGCTGACCTACCGCAACTTCAGCGCGACGGTCGACTACAGCCAGCGCAATGTCCCTGCCGGCGACAAGATGGTTTCGATGCTTCCGATGGCCCATATGTACGGCCTGGTGATCGAGTTCATCTACCCGCTCTGCAACGGCACCGCCATCTACTGGCTCGGCAAGGCGCCGACCCCGGCCACCCTGCTCAAGGCCTTCGCCGACGTCAAGCCCTACCTGCTCATCACCGTCCCCCTCGTGATGGAGAAGATCTACAAGTCCAAGATCAAGCCGACCCTGGACAAGCCCGCCGTCAAGTTCCTGCTCAAGGTCCCCGGGCTCAACCAGATCATCTACAAGAAGGTCAAGGACGGTCTCGTTGCGGCTTTCGGCGGCAACGTCCAGGAGTTCATCATGGGCGGCGCCCCCCTCAACCCCGAAGTCGAGCGCATCTTCCGGAAGATCAAATTCCCGTACCTGGTGGGTTACGGCATGACCGAGGCCTGCCCGCTGCTGGCCTATGAGCACTGGACCAAGTTCGTCCCGGGCTCCTGCGGCAAGGCCGTGGACTGCGCCACCGTCCGCATTGACTCTGAGGATCCCCAGCATATCGCCGGCGAGATCCAGGCCAAAGGCGAGAACATCACCATCGGATACTTCAAGAACCCGGAGGCTTCCGCCAACGCTTTCACCGACGACGGATTCCTGCGCACCGGCGACCTGGGCATTATGGACAAGGACGGCAACATCTTCATCAAGGGCCGCTCCAAGAGCATGATCCTGACCGCCAACGGCCAGAACGTCTATCCGGAGGAGCTCGAGTCCATCGTCAACAACCAGCCCTGCGTGGCCGAGTCCGTGGTCGTGGACCGCGCCGGCAAGATCGTGGCGCTGGTCTATCTCGACAAGGATGCCATCAAGGCCGCGGGCCTGGACGACGAGGCCGTCTCCGATCTGCCCGAGCGCATCCGCGTCGGCGCCAACCGCCAACTCCCTGCCTACAGCAAGATCACCAAGGTCGAGCCCGTGCTCGTGCCCTTCGAGAAGACTCCGAAAATGAGCATCAAGCGCTTCCTGTACAAATAATCCTGACAAATTGTCACTGGAACGCCATTTGAAACAAATCCGGGTGCAACGCTTTGTTGCACCCTTTTTCTTTCGTTTATTGTCTGCCGGCTGTGCTGCGTGCAAAACCGTAGCCGCCCGTGGCTCGTGAACGGGATGACAAGAATTAAAATAAAAAGATAAAGAATATGGCTACTAAAACGCTTTCGGGTAAAATCGGTGTGACCACCGAAAACATCTTCCCGGTCATCAAGCAATTCCTCTATTCAGACCACGAAATCTTCCTCCGCGAACTCGTCGCCAACGCCGTCGACGCCACGCGCAAACTCCAGGCCCTCGCCTCCAGCGGCGACTTCAAAGCCGAACTCGGCGAACTGAAAGTCACCATCGAACTCGACGAAGACCAGAAGGTCCTCCGCATCTCCGACCGCGGCATCGGCATGACCGAAGACGAAGTGGACCGCTACATCAACCAGATCGCCTTCTCCTCCGCCGGCGAATTCCTCGAGAAATACAAAGACCAGATGGGCTCCATCATCGGCCACTTCGGCCTGGGCTTCTACTCCGCCTTCATGGTGAGCAAGAAAGTCACCATCGACTCGCTGAGCTGGCAGGAAGGCGCCAAGCCCGTCTTTTGGTCCTGCGACGGCTCCCCGGAATTCACGATGGAAGAAGGCACGCGCACGGACCGCGGCACCACCGTCACCCTCTACCTCGACGACGACTCCACGGAATTCGCCTCCAAGGGCCGCATCAGCCAGTTGCTCGGCAAATACTGTAAGTTCATGCCCCTCCCCGTGGTCTTCGGCAAGAAGACCGAATGGAAGGACGGCAAGAGCGTCGAGACCGACGAGGACAAGGTCATCAACGACATCGAGCCCATCTGGACCAAGACCCCGTCCGAACTCAAGGACGAGGACTACCTCAAGTTCTACCGCGCCCTCTACCCGATGGAGGAAGATCCGATGTTCTGGATCCACCTCAATGTCGATTATCCCTTCACCCTCACCGGTGTGCTCTATTTCCCGAAGATCAAGGAGCGGATGGCCATCGACAAGAACAAGATCCAGCTCTATTGCAACCAGATGTTCGTCACCGACCACGTGGACAATATCGTCCCGGACTTCCTGACCCTGCTGCACGGCGTGATCGACTCCCCGGACATCCCGCTCAACGTCTCCCGCAGCTATCTCCAGAGCGACGCTAACGTCGAGAAGATCAGCACCTACATCACCAAGAAGGTGGCCGACCGCCTGGAGGAGATTTTCAAGGAGCAGCGCGAGCAGTATGAGCAGAAGTGGGACAACATCAAGCTCTTCATCGAGTACGGCATGCTCACCGACGAGAAGTTCTGCGAGCGCGCCCTGGGCTTCGCCCTGCTCAAGAATACTGACGGCAAGTATTTCAGCCTGCCCGACTACCGCACGGCCATCGAGCCGGTCCAGACCGACAAGGACCAGAATGTGGTCTATCTCTATGCCACCAAGCCGGTCGAGCAGTACAGCTGGATCGAGGGGGCCAAGAACCAGGGCTACGACGTCCTGCTGATGGATTGCGAGCTGGACAGCCACTTCGTGGGGCTGCTGGAGAGCAAGGTCGAGAAGACGCGTTTCGCCCGCGTGGACAGTGATTCCGTGGACAACCTGATTCCCAAGGAGGATAAGGTGAAGCCGCAGATGTCGGACGAGGACAAGAAGACGCTCGAGGATCTCTTCAAGGCGGTTCTTCCGGAGGGCAACGACTATTTGGTCGAGGCGCAGAATCTGGGCGAGACCGCGGCGCCGGTGCTCATTACGCAGAGCGAGTTTATGCGGCGGTATCGGGAGATGAGCGTATTGAGCGGGGGGATGAATTACTATGGTTCCCTGCCGGAGGCGTACAATATTCTCGTGAATATGGAGAATCCGCTGATTGCGAAGATCTGGGGTGGCAAGAAGGAGGCGGGGGAGACGGCTCCTGCGGATTTTGCGAAGGAGAATGAGTTGCTGCGGCAGGTGGTGGATTTGGCGTTGCTGGGGAACGGTATGCTCAAAGGCAAGGCGCTTGCCGACTTCATTTCCCGCAGCCAGAAACTGTTACAGTAGGGTACGGCCGGACAGAGCGATCCCCCGGAAGCAGAAATGAACCCTATCGGGAAATGCTTCCGGGGGATCGCTCTGTCCGGCCTCATCCCGGAAGCAGAAATGAACCCTGTCGGGAAATGCTTCCGGGGGATCGTCTGTCCCGGCCTCAGCCCGGCCGTTATTGTTTGGTGAATTTGGCGGTCCAGCCGCCGCCGGGGGCCATGTCGATGTCCAGGGTGTGCCGGGCGGGGGAGACGCTGAGGGTGCGGGTCTCACGGACATAATCGCGGGCGGCGCGGTGGGCGTTCGGCCCGTCGCGGAAGATTTCCACCTGCCAGGTCCCCTCGGAGAGGAACGCCCCCAGGTCCAGGGTCAGGGTGCGCGCATCCCAGTCGGTCATCGCGCCCACATACCAGTCGGCGCCCTTGCGGCGGGCGATGGCGGCATAGTCGCCGACCCGACCGTCCAGGGCCACGGTCTCATCCCAGACCGTCGGCACGGCGGCCATCCATTGCAGGCACTCCGGCTCGGCGAGGTAGTTGGAAGGGGAGTCGCAGAGCATCGTCAGCGGGGCCTCGAAGATGACGTATTCCGCCAGCTGGCGGCAGCGGGTGCCCTGGCTCATGGGCTCGGTGTTGACGGGGCGGTAGTTGGCGCGGGTGGCGTTGCGCATCGCGCCCTGGGTGTAGTCCAGCGGCCCGGCGAACATCCGCAGGAAGGGGATCTGCACGTCGTAGGTGACCTGGTCCACGGTCGGCTGGGCCCATTTCATCTGCTCGAGCCCCGCCACGCCCTCGTGGTTGACCACATTGGGGTAGGGACGCTGCAGGCCGCTGGGCTTGAAAGCGCCGTGGAAGTCCACCAGCAGGTGGTAGCGGGCGGCCGTCTCGGCCACGTGGGTGTAGAAGTCCACCATCATCTGGTCGTCACGGTTCATGAAGTCCACCTTGAAGCCCTTGACCCCCATCTCGGAGAAATGCTTGCAGATGCCCTCCACGTCGCGGTTCATCGCCCAGTAGCCGGCCCAGAGGATGATCCCGACCCCGCGCGACTCGGCATAGCGGACGATGCCGGGGAGGTCAATCTCCGGGACCACCTGGAAGAGGTCGGCCTGCCGGTTGACGGCCCAGCCCTCGTCCAGGATTACGTATTCAATGCCGTGCGCGGCGGCGAAGTCGATGTAATACTGATAGGTGCGGGTATTGATCCCGGCAGGGAAGTCCACCCCGTAGAGGTTCCAGTCGTTCCACCAGTCCCAGGCTACCTTGCCGGGCTTGATCCAGCTCCAGTCCACGTCGGCGGCGGGGCGGCTCAGGACATAGACCAGGTCGCTGTCCAGCAGCCGGCGGTCTTCCGTGGCCACGGCGACGATCCGCCAGGGCAGGGCCGCGCCGGCCTTCTGGGCTGCGATGTAGTCCTCCGTGGTCCGGACGATGCCCTGCAGCATATTGTGACCGCCCTGCTCGATGCGTTTGGGGTAGGGGGCGAAGAGACCCGAGAGGGCCGTGCCGCCTTCGTGCCGCAGGTACATCCCCGGGTAGTCCAGCAGGTCGGATTCGGTGATGTTGACCCGCCAGCCGTTGTCCAGCTTGAATGACACGGGCAGGAAGGCCTTCTGCCCTTGTTTCCACGCGCTCAGCGGGTGGATGTCATAGTAGGCCTCGAAGCCGTTGAGGAAGGGATCGCGCGGGGAATCGGGCTTGACATAGGGAACCGTGACTTCGACGTCCTGGGCGAAGCGGAACTCGGCCTGCTCGTCGCGGACGAGGAAGTCCTGCTTCGCGCGGGAGACGAAGCGCCAGGCGGCCCCGGCGTCATAGGCGCGGAAGACCACATTGAAGGTTTTATATCTGAGCGTCAGTTCGTTATAGTTGTTCCGCACTTCGGCGCGCTTGTAAACGGGGGTGGCGATGCGCTCGTCGACGGAGGTCCGGAGCGCCTTCTCGAAACGGACGGAACCGTCGTAGACACTGCCGTCGCCCAGTTGCAGGCTGAGGGTCGAGGGCTCCAGGACCGCCACGCCGTCATAGTTGAGGGCATAACGGATCTGCTCGCCGGCATCCACCTCCACGCAGAGGCGGCCGTCGGGGGAGAGAAGGGTGTAGTGGCGCGGCGCTGCCGCAAGGGAAAGGGCGCCCAGCAGGAAGGCTGCGGCGAGGAAAAGGCGGATTCGCATAGTGGTTTTCTTTTGTCAAATGTAAAGATAAGGAAAAAAGCGTGGATATAATTATTATCTTTGCATATTATATAACGATTCTGCCCCCGATGAAAAGACATCCGCTTCTGACTCTCTGTCTGCTGTTCCTGGCCGCCTGCGGCGCCCCGGACGGCACACCCGGACAGGAAAGCATCCAGCTCCCGACGATGGGCTGGAGTTCGTGGAATACCTACCGCGTGAACATATCCGATTCCCTGATCATGCGTCAGGCGGACGCGATGGTCGCCACGGGGCTCAAGGATGCCGGCTATAACCACATCAACATCGACGACGGTTATTTCGGCGGACGCGACGCCGCCACGGGGCAGCTGCTGATCCACCCCACCCGTTTCCCGAAAGGCCTTAAGCCCGTGGTGGACCACATCCACAAACTGGGTCTCAAGGCCGGTATCTACAGCGACGCCGGGGCCAACACCTGCGGCAGCTATTACGATCGCGACACCATCGCCCGGGGCGTGGGCTTCTACGGCCATGACCGGCAGGACGCCGATTACTTTTTCAAGACCCTGGGCTTCGATTTCATCAAGGTGGACTTCTGCGGTGGAAACGCCCCGCAGAATGCCGACCGCCTGGCCCTGGACCCGCAGGAGCGCTATACCGCGATCCGCCGCGCCATCGACGCCACGGGCCGCCCGGACGTGCGCCTGAATGTCTGCCGCTGGGATTTCCCCGGGGTGTGGGTGCGTGATGTCGCCGTCTCCTGGCGCATCTCTCACGATATTTCCGACCGCTGGTGGTCCCTGCGGAGCATCATCTCCCAGAGTCTCTACCTCTCGGCCTATGCCGGCGGGGGTCACTACAACGATATGGATATGCTGGAGGTCGGCCGCTCGATGAGCCTCGAGGAGGACCGCACCCATTTTGGACTCTGGTGCATCATGGCCTCGCCGCTGCTGATCGGTTGCGACCTGACCACCCTGCGCCCTGAGACGCTGGAACTGCTGACCAATCCCGAACTGATTGCCCTGGACCAGGATCCGCTGGGCCTGCAGGCCTACGTGGCCGCCCACGAGGGCGACACTTATGTTCTGGTCAAGGATCTGGAGAAGCGCTTCGGCACCCGGCGCGCCGTCGCCTTCTACAATCCTTCCGAGGAGCCGGTCCGGGTGGGCGTGGACCTGCAGGAGCTGGAATTCTCCGGCCCCGTGGCCGTGCGCGACCTTTTCGAGCGCCGCGACCTGGGCGATGTGTCCGGCCGCCTGGAGGCGGAGGTCCCGCCGCACGGGACGCGCATTTTCCGCCTGGACGGCACGGAGCGGCTCGAACGGACCCGCTACGAAGCCGAGACCGCCTGGCTGAGCGATTATCAGGAACTCTACAACAACCGCGTCTTCCAGACGGCGACCTATACCCCGGACGAAGCCTGCTCGGGGCGGATGGCCGTGACCCAGCTGGGCTACAAGCCGACAAACGACCTGCAGTGGCGGGAGGTTTACAGCCGGGAAGGCGGCGACTACACGCTCACGCTGCGCTGCTTCTCGCCCGAGGACCGGACGATTTATCTGGGCGTCGGGACGCGGAATGCCGTTACCGTGCGGGTAAACGCTTCGCCGCTCTGGCAGGATGTCAGCGTGCCGGTGTCGCTCTCGCCGGGTGTCAACCTGATCCGGCTCTGCAACGACCGCGGACCGATGCCGGATGTGGACTACATGGATTTACAACCTAATTCAAATAACTGATTATGAGCAAGTACGTATGCAACATCTGCGGGTACGAGTACGACCCTGCAGCCGGCGATCCCGACAACGGCATCGCTCCCGGCACCGCTTTCGAGGACCTTCCTGCAGACTGGGTTTGCCCGCTTTGCGGAGTTGGAAAAGAAGATTTCAGCGAGGCCTAGGAAGATGAGGAAAAAACTGCTGTCGCTGCTGCTGCTTCTGGGCTGTTTGCCGGCCTTTGCGCAGCAAGAACTTGTCATGCCCAGCGTGAACCCCGAAGAGGATGCGCAGGCCATCGCCCGGATGCGGGCGAAGATGGACTCGATCCGCCAGTACCGGCCCACCGTGGCCGTGGTGCTGGGCGGCGGTGGGGCCCGGGGCATGGCGCACCTGGGCGTGCTCCGCTATATGGAAGAAAAAGGCATCCCGGTGGATATGATCGGCGGGACCAGCATGGGCGGCCTCATCGCCGGCCTGTACTCCTTCGGCTACGGCCAGGAGTACCTGGACTCCCTGGTCCGGGCGATCGACTGGACCGTGATGATGTCCGACCGTGTGCCGGACGACTACCTCACCTACCGGGTTCGCAGAAACAAGGAGCGTTTTTTCATCGACGTCCCCTTCCATTACGAGAAAGAAGGACTCAGTGAACGAGTGGAACGCCAGCTTGCCATCGAGCGTGCCTATAATAAGGTCCAGACCCGTACGGGCGACATGGGCCAGGAGGTGATGAACAAGATCGGCCTCGGCCTGCCGGACGGTTTCCTCTTCGGTTACAACGTCCGCAATACCCTGAGTTCCGTGTCCGTGGGTTACCAGGACTCCCTGCATTTCGACCAGCTCCCCATCCCGTTCTTCTGCGTGGCCACGGACATGGTCTCGATGAAGGAGAAGAACTGGACCCAGGGCAATGTGGTGGACGCGATGCGCTCTACGATGGCCATCCCGTTCTATTTCAGGCCGGTAAGACTTGAGAATATGGTCCTTTCCGACGGCGGTACGCGCAACAATTTCCCGGTGGACGTCGCCCGTGCGATGGGCGCGGACATCGTGATCGGTTCCGAGATGCCCGTACATCGTACGCTGACGGATCTCAACACCCTTGCGAACCTCGCCCAGCAGAACATCACGATGATGTCCTCCGATGCCGCCACCATCAACCGCCAGAATACCGACATCCTGCTCCAGCACGAACTGCCGGGCTACTCGATGCTCTCCTTTGATTCAGAGAGCATCGCGGATATCATCCGGCAGGGCTATGACCGGGCCGTGGAGAATGCCGACGCCTTCGAGGCCGTCGCCCGCCGCGTCCACGGCGCCCCCGTGACGGAGCGGAAGCGCAAGAGTGCCATCGATATCGGCCGGGAGGATGTCCTGGTCAGCGATATCCGCATCGAGGGCATTCCGGAGAACGAACAAAAGTATCTGATCGATCCGATCTATCTCCAGCGGGACAACCAGTACAACCGTGAAGAGATCGAGCGCATCCTGGCCACCATTTACGGCTCTCGTGCCTTCGAATCGGTTACCTACCGGCTGGAAGGCTCCCAGGAGCCTTATACCCTGGTCTTCGAGTGCCAGAAAGGCCAGACCCACGAATTCGGTGCCGGCGTCCACGTGGATAACGACGAGGTCGTCTATGCCAGCCTTCACCTCGGCTTGGGCACCCGCAAACTCTACGGTCCCCGTTTCACTACGGAATTCAAGATCGGCAACAACGCCACGGCTTTCCTGGATTTCGCCTATAAACCGCTGCGCCACCTGCCTACCGTCGGTGTCTCGCTGAAGACCTCGTATCTGAACCTGACCTATACGGATATGGATCTGGATGCCAAGATCAAGGCCATCAATTCCCGCGCTGATGTCTATCTGGAGGATTCCCGCTTCATCAACGGGACCGTCCGCCTGGGCTACTCGTATGAGATGGAGCCGTATGAGAACTATATGGACGCGATTGCGCTCTGGAAGGACTATGACCTCAGGAGCAACTGGCACTCGATCTATGGCATCCTCCGGGCCGACACCCTGGATGACGGCTATTTCCCGAACAAAGGCTTCCGGGGCGGCTTGAGCGGGCGCTATGTCTTCGGCGGTTGGTCCACTTGCCTGGAGGAGCGTGAGCTGGCCTGGTTCGATCCTTATGAAGGGCCGGTGGAACCCTATGCTACGGTGCTCTTCGATGCCACGGCGGCATTCCCGCTCAGTTCGAAACTGACGCTCCAGCCGATGTTCTATGCCGGTTGGAATTCGCGTTACAACGGAATGATGAACCTGATGCATGTGCTGACTGCCGGCGGTACCATAGCGGGCCGCTATATGGAATACCAGATTCCTTTCTTCGGCTACAGTATCTCCTACCATATACTGGAGCAGTTCGCGGCGATGTTCCGTACGGACCTCCGCTGGGCGATCAGCCATGTCAACTACATCTCCCTGCAGGGGGCTGTCCTCCAGGATTCGGAGACTTTCAAAGGGATGTGGCATAAGCCGCTGACCGCCTATACAATCGGGGCGGAGTTCGGCCGCAAGACCGTCGCGGGTCCGCTGCAGCTCGGCATGCACTGGTGCAACGACAGCGGTTTCGGCGTCACCCTGTCCTTCGGCCTGGTGTTCTGATCCGGGGCGGCTCTGACAGACGCATTTACGGCGGACACGAAATGTTTTCGTGTCCGCTTTGCGTTATGCCGTGGTGTGTGGGAATGGATGGAATGAGCGGATTGTTTCCTTTTTTGATACGATTGTTCTCGGAGATGCAGGACGAATTTGTTAAAATTGCAAAAGAGAAAACCACTCAACACATTCTAATCCAATATAACGATGAAAACCACATTCAAAACACTCTCGCAAGGCATTCTTGCCTTGATCCTCTCTGCCGGTTTTCTTGCATTCGGTCCCGTGCAGGTCTCTGCCGCACCGACGGGAAACCCGGCCGGGCAGGCTCCAAAAATCTCAGTCTCCGGCACGGTCCGGGATGTCTCCGGACAGCCCGTCCTCGGAGCCGGCGTTTTTGAAAAAGGTACGACCAACGGTACGGTGAGCGATGTGAACGGGCGCTTCACCCTGACAGTCGCCTCCAACGGGGTCCTGGTCATCTCCTGCATCGGCTACCTCACCAAAGAAGTCCCCGTCACCGGATCTACGGTTGACATCGTCCTGGAGGAAGACAAGGAACTCCTGGAAGAGGTGGTCGTGATCGGCTATGGCGAGACGACCCGCAGGAACTTCACAGGCTCCGTAGCCAAGGTGGAGATGAAAGATTCTCCGCTCGCGATGGTCTCCTCGTCCAATGCCTACAACCTGCTGAACGGTACGGCCTCCGGTGTGTATGTAACCCAGAACGGCTACGCCGGCAGCGCGCCTTCCATCCAGGTCCGCGGACAGCGGTCCATCGGCGGCAGCTCCAGCCCGCTGCTGGTCGTGGACGGCGTGATTTTCAGCGGCAGTATCAACGACATCGACGTGCAGACGATCGAAAGCATCTCCGTGCTCAAGGATGCCAGCACCCTGGCCTCCTACGGTACCCGCGCCGCTAACGGTGTGATCATGATCACGACCAAGCGGGGCGAGCTCGGCAAGCCCGTCATCGAATTCTCCCCGTCCGTCAGCCTGAGCAACGTAGGCTACAAACCGAAAATGCGCAGCGCCGAAGGCTATAAGGAACTGATGAACCGCCGCTCCGGTCTCGACCCGAAGGCCGATCCGAGCTGGATGAGCGACCTTGAGCGGGCGAACTACAACTCCGGCGACCTGACCGACTGGATGGACTACGTGACCCGCACCGGCGTGCTGCAGAACTACACCCTGAGTTTCTCCGGGGCCACGGACAACAGCAACTACTACCTGTCCTTCAACCACTGGGACCAGCAAGGCCCTTATTATGGTGACAACTACAAGCGCAATACCTTGAACATCAAGGTCAGCACCAAGGTCAGCAAGTACATCGAGATCGGTGCGAACGCCAACCTGGCCTTCAACGGCTCCGACGGCGTGCGGCCTTCCTATGGCACGGCCGTTACGATGTCGCCCTACGGCGAGCCGGAACTGAAGAATGGCAATATGCGCAAATATCCCGACGGCAAGGAAGTCACGACGGTCAACCCGCTGTGGAACACCTTCAACGGCGTGGACAGCGAATCCAAGGGCTCCAGCCAGGTGATGGGCGGATTCCTGAACGTCAAGATCCCCTGGATCGAGGGCCTGAGCTACCGGGTGACCGGCACCTATACCCGCCGGAGCTCCGAGAGTCTTTCCTTCACCCACGAGAACAACTTCCCGGACATCAACCTCGGCGACGACGGTTACACGCAGGAGGTTTACAACAAGCAGCTGATCAACACCAGCGGCTCCATCTCCTCGAGCAAGACCAATACCTGGGTCCTGGACAACATCCTGACCTATAACCGGACTTTCGGCGCTCATTTCGTCAACGCCACCCTGGTCTATACCCGGGATGAATCCATTACCGAAGGCAAGACGGTGACCGGTTCCGATTTTACGGGTGTCGGCAATACGATCCTCGGCGTGTACGGCCTTCCGAACGCCGAGGTCCAGAAGATTTCTTCCATCACCAACGTCCGTACGGCCAACATCGGCTACCTCGCCCGTCTGAACTACTCCTTCGCGGACAAATACCACCTCAACGCAGCAGTTCGCCGGGACGGCGCATCCGTGTTCGGTGAGAATAAGAAGTGGGGTATCTTCCCGTCCGTAGGTGTGGCCTGGAGCCTCGGCCGGGAGGACTTCATGAAGGGCATCAGTTTCCTGGACGACCTCAAACTGAAGCTCTCCTGGGGTAAGAACGGCAACCAGTCCATCTCGGCCTACAGCACGCTGTCTCCCGTTTCGATGGGCCGCAATGGCCGCAATATCTACTATTTCGATAACAAGGTGTCTTATGGCCAGCGGATCAATTCCATCGGCAACCCGGACCTGGGCTGGGAGGAGACCACTTCCCTCAACGGCGGATTCGAGACCTCGATGTTCCGCGGCCGCCTGTCCGCCGATGTCAACGTCTATAAGTCCAAGACTGTCAACCAGATCTTCCCGCGGACCATCGCCCCGATGAGCTCCGGTATGACCTCACAGCAAGCCACGATGGGCCGGATCGACAACTGGGGTATCGAGGCCAACATCAATGGTACGATCATCCGCAACCAGGACTGGTATTGGGGCTCCGCCCTCGTCTTCTCACTCAACCGCAACAAACTCGTCGACCTGTACGGCAACGGAGAGGATGATATTGCCAACAGCCGCTTCCTCGGCAAGTCGCTCGGCGCTATCTATGGTTATGTCTGGGATGGTATCGTCCAGCCCGGCGATGAGCATTATGTGAGCAACCTGACCGCCAAGGCCGGCGACGCCAAGTATAAGGACATTTCCGGAGACGGCAAACTGACTGACGAAGACCGCCAGATCCTGGGCTATAGCAAGGAGAATTTCCGCCTGAGCATGAGCCATACGGTCAGCTGGAAGGGCCTGAGCCTGTATATGCTGTTCAACGGCGTGTTCGCCGGCGGCGAGTACGGCTTCGCCCGGAACAACAGCGCCTACCTGACGGAGGATTCCTACTTCTATCACAATACGCTCGAGCACCCTTACTGGACGCAGGAGAATCCGAGCACGGTCTATCCCAGCTACAGCTACACGGACAGCCGTTTCACGGCGCTGCAGCGCTACACCTTCATCCGCCTGCAGGACCTCAACCTGTCCTACTCCTTCCCGGCTCGCCTGATCGGCAAGATCGGCGTCAGTGGCCTGCGCCTCTATATCTCGGCGTCCAACGTCTTCTTCTGGGCGCCCGAGTGGCAGTTCAGCGATCCTGAGGTCCGGAGCTACTCCTCGCCCCAGCTCCCCAGGTCGGTTACGTTCGGTCTCAACCTCAAATTCTAAAGACAATGAAAGCGATTCACTATATTTCCGTTTTTGCAGCCGCGCTGATGATGCTGCAGGCTTGCAACGACAACCTGTTCCTGGAAGAGCATCCGAAGGCGATGTACACCATCGACAACGCTTTCGAGACCAGCGACCAGATCACCAACCAGCTGACGTTGTGCTACAGCAGCCTCTACAACTGGTACGCCAATACCGGGTGGAACATCATGTTCCAATATAAGAACTTCGGTACGGACATCATGGACCAGCCCTACTTCCGCAGTAACGGCGTCGGCTGGTCGAACTTCAGTTCCGGCAGATGGACGACGACCAGCGGCAACATTTCCCAAGTCTGGAGCGAACTCTACCGTGTCCTCAGTTTCGCCAACCTGGCCCTGCGCGGATGCGAGTCCGAGACGATCCAGTGGGCGGACGAGACGCATCGCAAAAACGTCAGCGGCGAGGCCCACTTCTTCCGCGGGCTGTGCTACCTGCGTCTCGGTGAATTGTTCGGCGGCGTGCCGATCGTGAAAGAGTATGACGAGGCCAATCACGATGACTATGTCCGGGCCTCCCGCGAGGAGACTTACCAGTTCGCCATTGATGAACTGGAGCTTGCCTACAACGGCCTGGCCGATTATCCTTCGATGGACGGCAAGGTGGGCAAGGGCGCTGCCGGACATATGCTGGCCGAAGCTTACCTGGCAATGGGCGTGCTGACCGGCAAGTCGGAATGCTACACCAAGGCGGCGAACTACGCTCAGAGCGTCATCAAACTGCACCCGCTGATGAAGGAGCGTTTCGGTGTGCGCGCGAATCCCAAGGACAACAGCAGCTACCACGGCATCCCGACCTACTTCCCGAACGGTTCCGTGATCTCCGACCTGTTCACGGCCGGTAATTATGACCGCAGCGCAGGCAATACCGAGGCCATCTGGGTCATCGAGACCCCGACCTACGAGCAGAGCGACGAGTACGGCGGCAGCGTGATCTCCGTGATGCAGATGGGTATGGTCGCCCGCGACCTGAACTGGGCTCCGGAGTATGTGGAACCCGGCGCCGCGGCAGGTCCCTGGAAGGGTACCTCCCACCCGGTCTATGGCGGCAACTTCAGCGCCTATGTCGGCGGTTTCGGCATCGCCGAGGTCGGCCCGACCCAATATGCCGGCTATGATGTGTGGACGGATCCGGACGACCTCCGCTACCAGGCGGAAGTCACCGTGCGCCGTGATTTCATCTGCTTCGACCAGAAGCACAGTATGTTCAACAAGCCTGTCACACGCGAGATGCTCGACCCCAATCCCGCCAACATTTCGAAGTATTTCCCCATGTTTGCCAAGTTGCAGCCCCTCGATGACTGGACTTACCGCGATACGGATATGTTCCACATGAACTATTCTTCCGATGCCTATGCCATCCGTTCGGCCGAAACCTGGCTGCTGCTGGCCGAGGCCAAGCTGCGGAGCGGGGACAAGGACGGTGCGGTTGCCGCGGTGAACACCCTCCGCCAGCGGGCGAACTGCTCCACGATGTACACGGCGGCCGAGATGGACATCAACGTCATCCTGGATGAGCGCATCCGTGAACTGATCTTTGAAGAAGGCCGCTGGTTCACCTTCCTGCGCATGGAACCGCAGGTCTGGAAGCAGCGCATCTATGACCACGCAATGTACTGGAAGGATTATCCGACCTACAGCACCCCGATTGCGTGGGATCTGTGGCCGATCCCGCAGGACATCATCGACCTCAATACCGGCGCTCCGATGGAGCAGAACCCGGGTTGGAAATAGTCTTGTTTTATGAAACATTTTTGGAAACAGGCACTTGTCGCCTTGTGCCTTCTGTCTGGCCCGGCATCCTTTGCCGGACCAGACGTTTCCCCGTTGCTGCGCCGGCAGTGGGACGCCCGCTGGGTGGAGGTCCCCGGATGTGATCCGCAGGCCTACGGGGTCTATCTGTTCCGCAAGGAGCTGGACCTCGCGGCCGTGCCGGAGACGTTCCCGGTCTGGGTCTCCGCAGACAACCGCTACAAGCTCTATGTCAACGGCGAGCTGGTCTCCCTGGGCCCTGCGCGCTGCGATATCGAGCACTGGGTCTTCGAGGAAGTGGACCTCGCGCCCCGGCTGAAGGCCGGGCGCAACGTCATCGCCGCGAAGGTCTGGAACGAAGGCCCCTCGCGCGCCGAGGCGCAGTTCTCGCTCCGCACGGCCTTTATCCTCCAGGGGACGAACGAGGCTTCCGCCGTGCTTAACACGGGTGCGGGCTGGAAGTGTATCCAGGACAAGGGGAATACCGTCGCTACCGCCGGCCGGGTGTTCGGCTACTCGGTCGTCTCCCCGGACGAGCAGGTAGACATGGCCCTGCGCGAGCGCGGCTGGATGGAGAGCGGCTTCGATGACGCCCACTGGGCCGAGCCCCGGGCCATCAGCCCCGGCACGCCCAAATTGACCGTCGGCATCGACGTCGGCAAGACCTGGCGCCTCATCCCTTCGCCGCTCCCGCAGATGGAGTTGAAAGCCCAGCGCTTCGCCTCCGTACGGCGCTCCGAGCAGCTGCAGATCCCGGCGGGATTCCCGCAGGGGAAACTCACTTTGCGCATCCCCGCCCATACCAAGGGCAGCTTCCTGCTGGACAATGCCGTGCTGACCAACGCCTTCCCGACGGTCGTGATGAAGGGTGGCAAGGGCGCCCGCGTCCAGCTGACCTACGCCGAAGCCCTGACGGACGCCCGTTTCTCAAAAGGGAACCGGGATGAGATCGAGGGCAAGCGGATCAGCGGCCGAACGGACGTGCTGCTCGCCGACGGGACCCCGGACCAGGAATACACCTCCTGCTTCTACCGGACCTTCCGTTATGTCAACGTGGAGGTGGAGACGCAGGATGAGCCGCTGGAGATCACCGATCTGTTCAGCACCTTCGTGGGATTCCCCTTCGTGATGCGCGCCCGCCTGGACGCCCCGGATCCGGTGATGTCCCGCATCCTGGAGGTCGGCTGGCGCACGGCCCGCCTCTGCGCCGTGGAGACCTATATGGACTGCCCGTACTACGAGCAGTTGCAATATGGCGGCGACGCCCGCATCCAGGAACTGGTCTCGCTGTTCAACGCCGGCGATCCCCGCCTGCTGCGGAGCCTGATCCAGCAGATGGACCGTTCCCGCCAGCCCGAGGGCATCACGCAGAGCCGCTATCCGTCGGTCAATCCGCAGATCATCCCGACCTATTCGATGGCTTTCATCTGGGAACTCCACGACTATATGATGTATGTGGACGACCCCGACTTCGTCAAGGAGACCATCCCCGGCACCCGCCAGGTAATCGACTATTTCATGCGCTACACCGACGACGGCGGTTCCATCCGGAACCTGCCCAACTGGGCCTTCGTGGACTGGGCGACGGGCTTCATGCGCGGCATGAGCCCGACGGGCTCCGACGGCGGATCCGCCGTGCTGGACCTCCACCTGCTGCTGACCTACCAGATCGCGGCCGACCTGGAGAAGTATTACGGGATGGGGGACTATGTCCAGCTCTACGGGGAGCGCGCCGCCAAACTCGCCGAGACCATCCGTGCCCGCTACTGGGATGCCTCCAAGGGCCTTTTCGCGGACACCGTGGACAAGAATGCCTATTCCCAGCACGCCAACGCCCTGGCCATCCTGACCGGCCTGGTGCAGGGAGAGACGGCCCGCCAGGTAGCCCTGCACATCCAGGATGACGCCTCCCTCACGCAGGCCTCGCTCTATTTCAAGTACTACACCCACGAAGCGATGATCCGCGCAGGCCTGGCCGATGCTTATATGAGCTGGCTGGACGTGTGGCGCCGCAACCTCGAACTGGGGATGACGACCTGGGGCGAGACGTCCAACGTGGAGAATACCCGTTCGGACTGCCACGCCTGGGGTTCCAGCCCCAACATCGAGTTTTTCCGCACCATCCTCGGCATCGACAGCGCCGCCCCGCTCTTCAAGCAGGTGGCCATCCGTCCCGCACTCGGGGATATCCGCGAGATCGGCGGTTCGATGCCGCATCCTGCCGGCGAGATCGCCGTCAAGTACAAGGTCGGACGCAAACTGCAGGCCGAGATTACCCTGCCTGAGGGCGTGACCGGCACCTTCTACTGGAAGGGGACCGAGACGCCGCTCCGTCCCGGGACCAACAAATTGTCACTTTAAGCGCAAGAAGATATGAAAAAGTTGCTTTGGATGCTCCTGCTCGCCGTGCTGCCGCTGGCCTGCACGGGTCAGGAACGCTTCCCGGCTTTCCCGCCGGACAATGTCACCAACGAGATGGATTTCCATCAGATGCTCAGCCAGATGCATATCAAGCTGCCGGAGCTGACGCCCCGCGCCGAGGATCCGAACCGTCCGGCGGGCTCGGTGGTGCAGAATCCCGACAATCCGGAAGGGCGCTATATGTACAACGGCCACGACCTGAACCGTTCGCTGTTCGGCCTGTGGGACAACTATGACGATACCGAGGAGGGATTCTTCCCCGGGAAGGAGCCCTGGCGGGTGGGGACCTACACCCCCATCTCGCTGACGAAAATGCACAACGGCAAGGAAATCACCACCGCTGATGAGTGGTGGAACAAACGCCGCCCCGAAGTGGTCAAGGACGTGCAGGAGTGCCTGTACGGCTTCTTCCCCGAGGCGGACCGGCTCCCTGCGGTGAATTTCAAGTCGATGGAGTTCGACGGCAAGCGCGCCGGCCGGGAATATACCCAGGTCAATATCCTGGGCGAGGTGGACTGCTCCTCCTACCCGGCGGTCAAAAACGCCCCGACCGTCTCGGCGACCCTCCGTCTTCCCCGCAATGTCACCAAGCCCGTCCCCGTGATGATCCTCATCTCCTGGGACATGGCCATAGACCAGTACTGGAGCATCATGAGCGAGCAGGGATGGGGTCTGTGCATCTTCAACCCGAACAACCTGCAGCCGGACAACGGCGCCTCCCTGACCGACTACCTGATCGGCCTGGTCAACAAGGGCCATTGGCGCAAACCCTCGGACTGGGGCTCCATCGGCGCCTGGTCCTGGGGCATCAGCCGCCTGATCGACTTCCTGCTGACCGATCCGCGCATCGATCCGAAGGGAATCGGCCTGGGCGGCCACTCGCGCTACGGCAAGACCGCCCTTTACGCGATGGCCTGCGACGACCGCATCAGCATCGGCTTCCCGAGCGACGCCGGCAGCCTGGGCACCAAGATGAACCGCCGCCACTGGGGGCAGGACCTGGAGAATTCCGCCTCCCCGTCAGAATATCACTGGATGGCCGGCAACTTCCTGAAATGGTGCGGTCCGCTCAAGAAGGGCCAATATCTCCCGCGCAAGGTTGAACTCCTCCCGGTGGACGCCCATTCGCTGCTGGCCCTCTGCGCACCCCGCCCCGTGTTCTTCAACGGCGGGACAACGAGCCAATGGTCGGATCCTTACGGAATCTACCTGACCGAGGCGGCCGCCACGCCGATCTATGAATTGCTGGGCCACACCGGCTTGGTGATGCCGGATCCCAAACCGGAGGTGGACAAGGCTTATATCAGCGGAGATCTGGGTTATCGCTACCACAACGGCGGCCACACGGACGCACCCGACTGGCCCGCCTTCTTCGAATTCGCCAAGAAATACATTGATTTCTAGGTTTTTTGGTTAACAATAATGGTTGGATTTCTTGGCTTACGGGATAGCGGCTTCAAGCCGCTATCCTTTTTCTATGTTCTTCCGGGCCTCCTGGAGACTTTTCTCCAGAAAGTCTTTCGGCGCGATGCCGAACTGCTTTTGGAAGCACTTGGCAAAGTAGGAGGGGGAGTTGAATCCGACCAGGTAGCAGACTTCGTTGACGCGGACGAGATCCTCCCGGAACAGTTTCGCCGCCTTTTTTAGCCGGGCGAAACGGAGATAGTCGTTGGGGCTCATGTCCATGATGCCGCTGATCTTGCGGTAGAAGCTTGCCCGGCTCATATTGAACTCCTTGGCCATATCTTCCATCGAGAACGAGGAATTGGCATAATGGGCCTCGATGACCTCGTCCAGATGCTTCAGGAAGTCTTCGTCTGCCTTTGAATGGGCCAGGATATTGGTGTCCGTGAAGGGGGAGCGGGCGAAGCTGCGGCGCAGTTTCTCCCGGTTCTCCAGTTGATTGAAGATGCAGACTTTCAGGTACTTGACCGAGAATGGCTTCTCCAGATAGCTGTCCGCCCCGGATTCCATTCCTTCGATCTTGGCCTGCAGATTGGTCTTGGCGGTCAACAGGATCACGGGGATGTGGCTGAAGCGGATGTTGGACTTGATGGCGTTGCAGAGGGCGAAGCCGTCCATTACGGGCATCATCACATCGCTGATGACCAGTTCGATATCCTGCTTGTCCAGGATCTCGAGCGCCGCGGCGCCGTCCCCGGCCGTGAACACGTTGTATTCCTGTTTCAATTCGTTCCGCATGAAGGAGAGCAGTTCGGCGTCGTCATCGACCACCAGCAGACGTTTCTTGTGGCCGTCGGGCGCGGGCATCTCTTCCGCGGCGGGGACGGGACCGGGCCCGGAAGCGTCCGCCGTCCGGCCCGCCCGGAACGGCAGGGTCAGCACGAAGACATTCCGCTCTTCGCCGGGAGCCATTACCAGCGATCCGCCGTGCAGCGTGGCCAGCGACCGGGACAGGCCCAGGCCGAGCCCCGTCCCGGTGGAGTGGCGTTTCTCCTTCTCGCGGAAGCGGACGAAGGGCTTGAAGATGTCTTCTTTCTTTCCGTCCGGGACCACGGCGCCGTCGTTCTCGGTCGTGATCCGGAAGCGCTCCTCTCCAGGGAGAGTATCCAGGGTGATGGTCAGGTAGGTGGCCGCGTATTTGAGCCCGTTGTTGATCAGGTTGCTGATGATCTTGGTGAAGGCCTCTTCGCCGACATCCGCATACAGGTCGGGGCCTTGCGTGCGGAGTTCGGTCCGGATGCCGTTCTGCCGGGCCAGGCCGGAGAAACGGGCCAGGGTGTCCCGGAGGATGGCCGTGATGTTGCAGTTGGTGACACTCAAGGTATATTCCCGGCTCTCTACCTTGTTGAAGTCGAGCAGCTGGTTGGTCAGATCGATCAGCCGCTCGGTGTTGCGTTTCATGATACCCAGATCCTCCCGGACATCCTTGCCCAGGTCTTCCCGGTTCATCACGCTCTCCAGCGGGCCGTTGATCAGGGTCAGCGGGGTCCGGATCTCGTGGGCGATGTTGGTGAAGAACTCGATCTTGGAATCATACAGGGCCCGCTCCTTCTCCTGCTCGATCATCTCGACCCGCCGGTTGTAGCGGGCTTTGTTGCGCTTGTGGATGTCTCGGAGGGTGAACCAGAGCGCGATGGCCAGGGCCAGGACATAGAAGAGGATGGCTCCCGGGCTGAGGTATGCGGGCGGGCGGATAAGAATGCTCAGCGCCGCGTCGGCATCGTCGTCCGAGGTGCCGGACATCCGGGTGCGGATCCGTGCCCGGAGCGTGTAACGGCCGGAGGGCAGGTTGGAATAGGAAGCGATCGGGCTGGGGCCGCCGGTCTGCCAGTTGCTGTCATAGCCTTCCAGCATATATTCGATCGGCCGGGCCTCGGGAGAGATGTAGTTCGGCGCGACGATGCGCACGGAGAAGGTGTTCTGGTTGGATTTGAGCGTGATGCTCTCCGTGAAGTTGATGCTCTTGGACAGGGGCGAATTCTCTCCCGGGCTGATTTCCTGCCCGAGCAGGGTGAAGTCGGAGAAGAACAAGGTCGGACCGGCCTTCGGCCCCCGCAGTTCGTCGGGATTGAAGGCCACCAGGCCCTGGATGCTGCCGAGATAGATTGTGCCGTCCTTGGCGCGGAAGGCGGATTTGTAGTTGAACTGGTCGCTGAGCAGGCCGTTGGCCGTGGTGTAGAGGGCGATCGGAGTCCCCGTCTGCGGATCGAAGCGGACCAGTCCCTTGCTGGTGGTCATCCAGAGTTTCTCCGACTTGTCCTCCACGATCTGGTAGAGGATGTCGTCCGGCAGTCCGTCGTCGGTCGAATAGGAAACGAAGGAATCCGTCTCGGGTACATAGCGGCAGCAGCCCCCGCCCTGGGTGGTCAGCCAGATCCGGTCCTTGGAGTCCAGGAAGAGGCTGATCACGATGTCGTAGGGCAGGCTCTCCGGGTCGTCGTCCCGGTGGCGGTACTGGTGCCATTCACCCTCGTGGACCCGGTAGCACCACGCTCCGTCGGAGTAGGTGGCGACCCAGAGATTGCCCTGGACGTCTTCCTGAAGGTCATAGACGTGCTTCCCCTGGAGTTCGGTGATTTCGGTGAAGCTGTCTTTCTCGGGATTGTAGTGCATCAGCCCGAGCTGCGTGCCCAGGAAGATGTCCCGGGCCCTGGTGCAGAAGATTGCGTAGATGTTGTTGTCGTTGAGGACGCGCCGACTCCCCGTGTTTTCGTATTTGCGGGAAATCTTGCCCGTGCGGGTGTCGATGATGCGCAGCCCCCGTGAGATGGTCCCCACCCAGAGATCATCCCCAATCAGGCACAGACCGTGGACATTGTTGAAGTCGAGCCCGGGCTTGAACTGGGAGAACTCCCGGGTCTGGGGATTGAATTGGTGGAGCCCGCCGTCCTCCGTGCCGATCCAGATCATCCCGCGCGCGTCCTGGCAGATCTCGCGTATCCGTTTGCCCATCAGGGCGCCCTTACCTCCTCCGGGATAGTATTTCTCGAAAGAAGCGAAGAAGGGGGAATAGTAGTTGACCCCGCCGAAATAGGTCCCGATCCAGACGCCGCCTTCGTAGTCCTCGCACATCGAATAGACGGAATTGGCGGCCAGCGAGAGGGGGTCGTAGTACGAGCTGCGGAGGTGGTCGGTCTGCCCGGTGCGGAAATTTAGGATGAACAGGCCGGATTCCGTGCCGGCGAGCAGTTTCTGGTCGCTGGTGATCAGCAGTTCCCGACAGCGGACCGCCCCGCCTCCGCTGTCCTCGCGGAGCAGGCTTTCCAAGCGGCCGGAAGTGAGGTTGAGATTCCAGACGCCGCTGCGCAACGAGCCGATGATCAGGCTGTTGTACTGGGCGGGGACGATGCTGGTGATCAGTTCATCCTGCAGGGGAGCGCGGCCACTGCCGCGTTCGGTGTAGGGGAGTATCGTCTGCAGGCCGTCTTCCGAGTAATAGAGGCCCTTGCCCCAACAGCCGATCCAGATGACCTCCCGCTGGTCGAAGGCGATGGCGGACACGTTCGACAAGACGGGATTCTCCCGGGCGGAGAAACGGGCGGGGACAGCCTCCGGGCCGTCGAAACGGTAGAGGCCCGCCCCTTCCACGCCGACCCAGATCCGCCCCTGCCGGTCCGCCTGGATGAACTGAACGGTTGCGCGTCCCCGCTCGTCCGCCCGGTCGAAGGGAATGCTGCGGAAAACGGCCGTCTCGGGGGTGTACAGGACCAGCCCGGCATCGGTCCCGATCCAGATATCGCCGTCGGGGCCTTCGCACAGGGCCGTGATGAAGTTGCTGGGCAGGATGCTCCCGTCCGGGATGTGCTTGAAGATTCTGAAGCGATAGCCGTCATAGCGGTTCAGACCGTCCTTGGTGCCGAACCACATATAGCCCTGGCGGTCCTGCAGGATAGCGTTGACCGTGTTCTGCGAGAGACCGCTTTGGACGTTGAGGGTCTTGAAATAGTAACTCTCCTGCGCCCGGAGGGGGGCGCAGGAGATTACTGCAAGGAGCAGGAGGACAATTATGCGGGATCTGTCCATCCGGTGTTCGGTATCAGCTTTCGAGGCGGTAGACCATCTCCTCGAGTTTCTTGGGGATGTCGGTGATCTCCATGTTGTAGCGCTCTTTGATGATTTTCTTGACATCCGTGACGCTGAGGCTGAAGGAGTCCTGGGTCTTGACCTCGATCTGCTTGATGAGGTAGAACATTTCTTTCTCCGTATCGGTGAGCTTGCCGAGGGTGCCGCGGTAGGTCCCGCGCGGCTCGATGCTGTTGAAATACAACTTGTAAGCCTGCCGCAGGCCTTCTTCCTGCTTGGCCAGGCCGGCGGCCGTGTCGCCGGCGCGCTCCAGCTGCAGGCCGGCATCGATCCAGGCGGCCGGCTTGTGCTTGAACGCGTTGGCCACGCCGTCTACGTCGGTGAAGTCCTCGCCGAAGTGCTCTTTCTGGAAGCCGCGCCTGAGGTCGTCCTCGCCGGCGCCGATCATCTCGTCCGAGCCTTTCTGGACCACGGCCTGGTCGCCCTCGGCCGCCGTGAGACCCGTCGTCTCCTTGTAGGCCTCGTTGTAGGCATCTTCGGCGATGTCCTGCGGGATCTCCTCGGGGATGGGGTCGGGGTTGGCCTTGGTGGGCTTCTTCCTGCGCAGGACGGTGACGTCGCGGTCGCGGGTGAGGTCGATGCCGGACTCCAGGGCGTCCTTGTTGCTATTGGTCGCGCAGTGGATGATCAGATCCTCTTCGTCGATGTTTTCGCCCATGTCGCGCATCTTCTCGGTGATCTTCTTGATGGTCTTCTGGTCCACGATCCTGTAGTCGGCCTGGAGGGTCCGGTAGTACTCGGAGCGCAGGTTATAGGAATAGGTCCCGTTGTAGAGCGCCAGCTGCTTCTGGGCGACCTTGTCGGCCTGGATCTCGTAGGCGAGCTTCTTGAAAGCGGCCTCCGCTTCGGGTGTCCGGTAGCGCCGGTACTCCAGGTAGCTGTGTTCGAACTCCTTGACCTTCTTCAGGCCGTTGATGTTGGCCTGGCGGCCGAGCTCGTCTTCCAGGATTTCCTCCGGGGTCCACTTGGAGTTCTGGCGGTATTCCCGGATGATCTCCTCGGTGCTCTTCTTGAGGTTCTTCTGGAGCTGCTTGGTCTGGTTGAGCTGCTTGATCGTGTTGCGGCCGAAGCGTTCGGAAGCGAAGTTCTTGAGGTCGCGGCCGATTTCGCGCACGTCTTTTCCGAGGATGCCCAGGCTGTCCTTGACGTCGCCGATGGCCTTGGAGGCGAAGGCGGCGCAGTTGGCCGCGAACTCCGGATGGTAGTGGGCGATGAACTCGGCGGAATTCTGCAGCGCCGCACCCCAGAGCTGCTCGGTCGCGAACTCGATGGCGACGGTCTTGACGCCCACGAAGAACGCCTTCCAGGCTCCGCCCGGGTTGACCGGGTCGTTGACCACGTCGAGCATGTCCTTGGGGATCTTGATGGCGGTCAGGGCCGTCTCGGACCAGCCGAGGGTCAGGATGCCCAGGCTCATGCGGGTCCAGAATCCGCCGTGGTCCTCGAGCCACTGCTCTGCCTGGACGCTGGTCTTGGCGAGCGCCACCATCAGGTCGGCGGCGAAGCCCATCTCCTCGACCGGCTCGGCCTCGGCGTTGGCGCCGGCGATCTTGCCCGAGACGAAGTTCAAGAAGGTGTTGCGGGCCAGCCAGGCCAGTCCGGGATCGTAGCCGAAGCGGTAGTCGTAGCCGTCCAGCAGCATTTCGCAGAGGCGGTACACGGGTCCGATGTTCTGGAGCAGGTCGTGGCGGAGGATGTAGTCCTTGATGTGGATCAGGTTGTTCGTGATCGCGTCGTCGGACTCTCCCGTCACCGGGTCCAGGCCGTTTTCGCGCAGCGGCTGGCTGGTGAACCAGACCTCCTGGTCGGCCTTGTAGAATTCCTTGTCCCAGAAGAACTCCACGTGCAGGTTGACCTTGCGGCGGGCGGGCGGATCCAGCAGGGCGCCCGGATAGACGATGCAGTTGGTGCTGTTGTCCCCGAGCACTTCCTTGATGAGCATCTGGATTTTGATTTTGTCGATTACCTGCTGATCGCTCATCCCCTTGGTCTCGCGGCTGGCGTAGTCCGTGAATTCGGCGTCCCGTTCGCCGGCCAGCGGTTCGGCGTAGAACATGGTCTCCCGCGGATCGGGCACCATGCGCGTCAGTTCGTGCTTCTCCTCGTCCCAGTAGATGAAAGACAGGGTGGCCGTGGTGACGCAGGGGGCGTAGGCCTTGCCGTTGTTCATGATCTTCAGATCGCTGGGATGCCGGGTCGGGTCGTAACGCTCGATGTAGCAGCCGACGAACGGGTCGGTCTTGAAGACGAGGCCCATGTTGAAGCGCAGGACGGGCAGTTCCCCGGTCACCTCGTGCTGGTTCGTGTCGGTGGCCTTCACGTGGAGGGTGTGGATGGTATATTCGCCCGCCTTGCCGACCTTCTTGTCTTTCTCGTTGATGACGGCATACCAGAAGCCCGGCTTCTCCGCCCTTTCCAAGGAGACGGTATAGGCCTTGTCGATGGTGGCCTCGACCTCGGCTTCTTCGCTCACGCCGATTATCTGGAAGGGGAGGCGTTCCTCGTCTTTGTGGTTGGACGGGAGGGTGAGGTTCGGCTGGAAGAAGATGACGCGTCCGTCCTCGAGCTCGAAGACGACTTTCTGGATCAGGGCGCCGTGGCTCGTGCGGAAGGTGAAGGCGATGGTGCCCTGCCAGACATCGTTCTGGGGCGGGTCGGGGACCTGGATGCTCGCCGTGCGGTAGCGGGGCGACATCCCGAGGGCGAGGATCTTGATGTTATCGACTTCGGTGATTTCGATCTTGGCGGTCAGGTCCTTGCGCTCGATGCGTTTCCCCTCGGCGGTGATCTCCTCGATGCGCGCCCCGATGATCTTGGGCGGGTCTCCGACAATCAGTTTGTTGCCGAACTCCTTGTAGATGTACATTTTGTAGGTGCTCGGCTTCTTGGCTTCTTTCTTCTTCTCGCTCTTGTCCTGGCCTTTGTCTTCCTTGTTCTTCTTGACCTTGTCCGTCACGGTTTGGATAACCTTGCCGATGAGGCCCAGCAGGCCCAGGGAGACGGCAGCAGGAATCACCCACGGCGGGAGCTGCAGCCCTTTATCCTCACCGGGAGGCTCTTCCGCAGGCCTGATGACCTCGAAATCGCCGCCGTCGGGGAAGCACTGGTAGAGATAGAGCGCGGTGATGGTGTGCGTGCTCCGCTGGACCTGGTTGCTCCGGTGGTATTCGAGGGTGAACTGGACGACCATGAAAGCATCGTCCTCGAGCTGCAGGCACTGGTTCCAGGAATCGTCGTCGAAGGCGAGCTTCGCGGACGCGACATCCCGGACGGACTCATCCCATTCCTGGTCTCCGTCATACTCTTCGAACGCCTCCTCAATCTCGTCCTCGAAATCCTCGAAGGCGCTGTTGAACTCGTCGCTGAACTCCTCCGCGCCCGAATTGCGGGACAGGAGGTTGCTGATGGTATTGTAGTTCAGGGCGTAGCGGTCGGTCTTGATCCCGGGCATGACCGCGACGCCGAGGGAATACTCGAACGACTCGGTCAGGCCCATCATCGCGTCTTCGCGGACGGCCTTGATATCGAAGGGCTTGTCGTCGTAGCGCGCATTGAAACTCACGAAGATTTCGTTCTCCTTGCCCACTTCGACATACTGCTGGGGCGGCGTCCAGGTAAGCGACAGGCGGTGCATATTGTCGTGGGCTCGCTCGACGTGCCCGCCGATGTCCACGCGTATGGTCCCGTCGCCGGATTTCTCGATCTGCTCCTGGTTCCAGTCATAGATCTCCTTGGTGTATTCCTTGGAGTTCTGCGTACTGAAACTCCTGCCGTCGGCGGTGACGCTGCCGGTGCCGCTGCTGCCCCGGCTGATCATCTGCGGGATGCTGTGGACGATGTTGAATTCCAAGCGTCCGTCCGAAACGGACGATACACCCGTGTCACTGCCGTTCGAACGGTCTCCGTCGATCAGGATTTTTCTCTCTTTCAGGGCCCAATGGCCGCGGTTCTGCGCCGGACACGCGGGCCCGGACAACAGAAATGCGCAAAAGGCGAGACCGACGAGTGCGCAGAGGGATTGTCTCATAATATGTAGTAAAGGTAGTTATCGTAAATATAGTACCCGGCGAAGGCGAGAATGGCTATCAGGATGAGCCAGAGCAGGAAGCGGACGATGAAGGGCTTTTTCTTCTTTTCTTTTTTACCTGCCGGGGCCGGCTGCGCATAGGGCTGCTGTTGTGCCTCGGATCCGGGCTCATCCCACTGGATCGCGGCGAATTCGCCTGCTTCGGCCGGGGCCTCCACGAAGGATTTGGGCTGCGGTGCGGCAACCGGGGTGCCGCAGGAAGTACAAAACTTGGCGCCGTCGGGAATCTGGGCGCCGCAGTGGGTACAGAATGCCATATTTCGTTTGTCTGGTTCCGCGCCTAACCGCCGATAGGGAACAGGGTCATGAGGATGCCGGTGCCGACGGCGATCAGCACCCAGTGCCACCATTTGACTTTCTGGTTTTTCCGGGCGGCCCGGACCTTGTCCATATAGGACATCTTCTGGGGCGCGGGCTGTTGGTATTGCGGCTGCTGGTACTGGGGGTACTGGGGCTGCTGGTACTGGGGTGCGGCGGCGCCCAGCCGGTTGCCGCAGGTCGAGCAGAAAGTGGCGTTGTCGGGGAGCTGGGCCCCGCAGTAGGGACAATACTTCATATTTTAGCTGGCTTTGGGACAATGGGCACGGATGAAATCGAGCACGAACTGGAAGTTCGCGTCATCCACATAGACCTGGTTCTTGCTGAGCGGGGCATTGACCTTGATGAGGTTATGGGCAGGAGAGGCCTTGATGCTGCGCACCTTGGAGAAATCGGAGTAGAGGCTGTTGCGGCTGGCGGCCAGGATGCCGGCGCCCGTGGCGACCGGGTTGCCGGCGATGGCGCCTGCGACCATGGCGATCCAGCCGGCCACCTGGGCCTTTTTGAATTGCTTCGGGAGCTGGATATGGCGCAGGCCGGTCTCGTTCATCTCGAAGAGGACGCAGTATTTTCCGCCGTTCATGGCGGCGACGATCAGGTAGCTCAACCCGACCAGCACGACCATGCCGATGATGATGAAGAACATGACCTTGGTGGTCTCCAGGAAATTGGAGAAACCGTCGGCGATGTTCATCAGCAGCCAGATGGCGAGGGCGATTCCGCCGAAGATCTTGAAGAGCGTGCCGAGAATGGCCGTGTTCTTGAGCATGTTGAGCTCATAGACCCAGCGGTACAGCCCGTCCGGGCAGAGGGTCACATTGCTGTCGAAGGACTCTGGGTCCGGGTTGTAAGCCGGCTGGGGCGGAGGGGCCTGGGTGTAGGGTTGCGGCTGGGAGTATTGCGGCTGCGGCTGCGTGTATTGCGGCTGCGCCGGGGTCTCCGCAGGACCCGTGGGCGTACCGCAGGAGCCGCAGAACTGGGCATCGTCGGGGAGCTGCGCCCCGCAATTTGGACAGTATTTCATAAGCAATTAGTTTTAGCAAAATATTTTCTTGTGCTAATATACGAATAAAAAGTTAGAAATCAGTAGCAAGAGCACTTTTATTCAGCTTGTCATCCCCGGCTTGACCGGGGATCCCCTCCCACCAGGCATCCCCTCCGGGGCGGGAGACCGCGCCTCCGCCTCGGCGTCCATCCTCGCTCCCCGCTTGCGGGGACCGGACCCGGCGGAACGGGTCCTGCTGCGGCTGAGCCTTCGCCGGAGGCCGGTCCTCCCGCCCTGGCCTGACCGGCAATCTCCCGCTTTCATCCCATTCCCGAAACAGGTGTCCACAAAAACGCCATTGTACGCGATATTTGTGGATACCTGTCAGTGTTTTTGGTCGAAATCGGCTGTTTGAGGGTATAGGTAGCCAGCTTCTTTGCACTAGAAGGCGCTTTTCTGGACACCTGTCTGACAAACGAGTTAACCCCCGCTAGAGACCGTGCGAGCGGTGGCGGCTGAAAGCCCTCAAAAGCTCTCAGCCCGCCTCCCGCTAACCGCTGATCCGCGTAATGCGAGGCGGTGATTCGCCCGTCAACCTGAGCAAAGCCAGGGTCTAAATCTACCGCACTGGCTTTGGCAATATTTTGAAATTATTGCCAAGTTGCTTATCTTTGCGGGCGGGATGAAGTACAAAAGTTTCATATCACCCAAAATGCAGGCAGTCGCGGAGGTGTTGACAGACACCTTCGTGGGGATGGATCATTGTGTTTCGGATAAATCTCCGAACCTGATTGTCGAGGTCCCCAGGAATATGTGTGAAACGGTTCGTTCTGCCTTGAAACTCCGGTTTCGGGATGTCGCATTGATGCGGAACGCCTGGCCGATGATCGGGGATCTGCACGATTTTATCTTGATCAAGCCTCTCATCTCCGAATCACCTGTGTATGAAGAGGATGGGGTCATAGTACCTGAATTGGAGAAGCTCCTGGTGGACCAGGATGCGGATAGGGAATATGCCGAGATGGCCGACGACGAGATTCAGAGAGTCTTTCAGCGCGCTTTCGAGTTGTACCCCGTCAATACATCCCGCCTATTCAGATATGCCGGAAGAAAAGGGAAGAAAGAGGAAATCAGCAGGCGGGTGGAACGCCTTGACCGGAGCCGCGTCGCCATTGTGCATGCCATACAAGATTTCTTCTGTCAGGAGCCGGTTGAACGGGCCTGGCTGTTCGGCTCCTTTTCGCGGATGGAGGAGAAGCCGGAGAGCGATATCGACATTCTGATAGACCTGGACGGCTCCGTTCCGATGGGGCTCCTGCAGTACGCCGGCATGGTCAACAAGCTCGAGCGCCTGCTGGGCCGGAAGGTCGATTTGGTGGCCACCGGCAGCGTGAAGCCCTTTGCGCAGGATAGCATCAATCGCGACAAAGTCCTGGTCTATGAGAGAACCTGAACGCGACCTCGGCCGCTTGAAAGATATCATTCAAGCCGCCAATCACATAATTAGTTTTACAGAAGGTCTCTCGCAAGTGGAACTTGCTGCAGACAAACTCCGGTATTTTGCCGTGGTCAAGAATGTGGAGATAATAGGGGAGGCCTCGTATATGCTATCGTTGGAGTTCAAAGAAAAGCATAGTTGTATCCCGTGGAATGATATCATCCGAATGCGCCATATACTGGTTCACGGATATGCGACTATCCTTCCGGAACTACTTTGGCATACAGCGTTGGTGGATGTGCCAGTGCTTAAACAACAGATAGAGACTATTATCTCGTCTTCCTCCGAACAGTCCGCCGGATAGAACTCGCTGCATACTCTTCGTCACCCTGCTGCCCGGTCATCCCCGGCTCGACCGGGGATCTCTGTCATCCGGCCCTAGCGATTCAATCCGTGGCTCTGAAGCCACTCTGCGGGGGATTCCTCCAGCCCTTCCTCATTCAGCATCGCGCCCAGCCGCCAGAAAATGGTGTCGAGGATTTCATAATACTCGCTATCCGGACAATTGAAGTATGCTCGGTAGGCATCAATGATCGGGTGGTTTTTCAGCTCCATATAGGTGTCGGTCCGATCGATATGAATGGCTATCTGATGATCAATCCGGGGCTCATCAGGAGAGAAAGGCCGCTGGAAAACGGTCTGGACCTGGCTATTAAAAATCGGGTGCGGCTTGTGACTGGGTGCAATTATGATCTCAGGGGCATTTGAGAAAACATCTTTGTCTTTTTTGAAAATGTCGGGCTGCTGAAAATACCAATTCAGCAAGCGGATAGCGTCGTGATTGATCATAGGGTATTGGTGGTGTTTGTCGAGCACAAAAATAGCCAGAAAACCCTGCGAAGCAAAAGGCTAGGAAAATTTGGACCAAATTGAACTTGACCGAAGATTCCGGATTCGATATTTTTGCTCAATTTACAACTAGCTAATAACTGTAAATACTCTATGAGGCATTTGAGCATATTATTGGCGATGGTGGTGTTGTTGGTGGGTTCTTGTCGCAAGGCGGAGCCCCCGCAACCGGCCTCGTCCCCGCAGCCCCAAATCACCGTCTCGACTCAGAGTCAGTCTTTCGTGACCCTGGGAATGACGATGGCGGCGCAAGCCGATCCGGGGCAAACCTTGACTAAATACTTTGACTTCAGGACGACAGCGTCCTGGAATGCGACGGTTGAGGATACCAAGTCCTCTTCCTGGCTTTCAGTCAGTCCGTCTTCCGGCCAGGCCGGGGCGGTCCAAATGGCTGTCTCTGCCCAGAATAATGAGAAAGAAGAATCTCGAAAGGCAGTCGTGACCGTGAATTGTGGGTCTGTATATGTCAAGTTTACTGTGACACAGGCGGCGAAGGAGAGAATCAACGTCTCGTCTTTGACCTTGAGTCGAACCGAGTTGACGTTGATGGAGGGTGATAGTGAAACGTTGGTAGCCACTGTTGGTCCGGACAATGCGACAGATAAAACTGTGACATGGTCAACTTCTGATGCAAACATTGCTACGGTGGATGGCAACGGTAAGGTGAACGCTGTCAAGGCTGGCACGTCGACCATCACGGCGAAGGCCGGTGACAAGACGGCGACCTGCTTGGTAACTGTTGAGAAACTAGTGATTCCAGTCTCATCGGTCTCCCTGAATAAGACCAGTTTGACGCTGACTGAGGGCGAGAGCGAAACACTCACAGCGACTGTGGACCCGGACAATGCGACAGACAAAAAGGTAAGCTGGATCAGTTCCAATACCAAGATAGCGACGGTGGATAGCGACGGCAAGGTGACCGCTGTCAAGGCAGGGTCTGCGACTATTACGGCGAAGGCAGGAGACAAGACAGCGACCTGCTCGGTAACTGTTGAGAAACTTGTAATCCCGGTGTCGTCGATCTCCCTGAATAAGACCAGTCTGACGCTGACCGAAGGCGAAAGCGAAACACTGACAGCGACTGTTAATCCGGACAATGCGACTGACAAGAAGGTGAGCTGGAGCAGTTCTAATACCAAGATAGCGACGGTGGATAGCGACGGCAAGGTGACCGCTGTCAAGGCAGGGTCTGCGACCATTACGGCGAAGGCAGGAGACAAGACGGCGACCTGCATGGTCACGGTAGAGAAACTTGTGATCCCAGTATCGTCGGTCTCCCTGAACAAGACCAGCCTGACCTTGACCGAGGGCGAGAACGAGACGTTGACGGCCACTGTAGGTCCGGACAACGCCACGGACAAGACCGTGACTTGGTCTACTTCTGATGCGAGTGTCGCAACGGTGGATCAAAGCGGTAGAGTCACAGCCGTCAAAGCCGGGTCCGCGACCATCACGGCGAAGGCCGGAGACAAGACGGCAACCTGCTCGGTAACTGTTGAGAAACTAGTGATTCCGGTCTCGTCGGTCTCCCTGAATAAGACCAGTCTGACGCTGACCGAGGGCGAGAGCGAAACACTCACAGCGACTGTGGACCCGGACAATGCGACGGACAAAAAGGTAAGCTGGAGCAGTTCCAATACCAAGATAGCGACGGTGGATAGCAACGGCAAGGTGACCGCTGTCAAGGCTGGCACGGTGACTATTACGGCGAAGGCAGGAGACAAGACAGCGACCTGCGCGGTCACGGTGGAGAAACTTGTGATCCCAGTATCGTCGATTTCTCTTAACAAGACTAGTCTGACGCTGATCGAGGGCGAGAGCGAAACACTCACAGCGACCGTGGACCCGGACAACGCCACGGACAAGACCGTGACTTGGTCTACTTCTGATGCGAGTGTCGCAACGGTGGATCAAAGCGGTAGAGTCACAGCCGTCAAAGCCGGGTCCGCGTCCATCACGGCGAAGGCCGGAGATAAAGCAGCAACTTGTGGTATTACGATAATAACTCAAGGTACATCAGGAGGCAATGAAACGATAGGGGAGGAAATATTGAAATGAAAAGCAACAAGTTTATTTACATTTTATCTTCAGTTCTGTTTGCTATCTCTTGTAGTAAAACGGATGGACCATTGTCTGTTTCAGAAGAGCAGAGCCAGGAGCAAATGTCTTTTTCTGCCGTGGTTGAAAGCCCGGCGACCAAGACTGTACTAAATGAGTCCGGTTCTATCATCCTGTGGGAACCGGGAGATGCTATTCGGGTTTTTCAGAGTACTAATTCCGAGAGGTATATTGCTGATATAGATGCGGCTTCGGAGAGTTGTTCGTTTATGGGAAACAGGATTGAAAAAGAGGGCGATGGTCAATACTTTGCTGCGTATCCGCACATAAATGGAGATGCCTTTGACGGATCTTTTTTTGAGGTTACTGTTCCTGGGGAGCAAAAAGCAACAAGTGGCTCATTTGATCGAAATGCCTTTGTTATGTTAGCTAAAAGCGAGAATACTTCCTTGCACTTTAGAAATTTATGTGGAGGGATCAAGTTCTCAATAACTGAACCAGGTGTAACGAGAGTTGTATTTAAGGGGAATAATAATGAAGTGCTCGCAGGGCGGGTTTCTGCCGCCTTTGATCAGTCGGGCAATCCTAAGGTGATGCAGGTGACAGAGGAGAGGACAGAAGTGTCGCTTTGTGCACCTGAGGGAACGACTTTCAAAGAGGGTGAGTGGTATTATATATCGATTCTTCCAACGTTATTATCCCAAGGTTTCACACTCCAATTCTATATTGATGGAAAGGAATTATCCATAGGAGGGGAATGGGTCTACGAGTCAGAAGTTTCAATTCGTCGTTCAGTGTGGACTCGTGTAGGAGGAGCAGACGAAACTTCAGATTATGACTATCAAGTTCCGGCAAATGCTATTCTTTACACCACTTCTGATCACAATCTGATTTATCTGTATGATAGTAGAGATGTTGTCAAACATTGTTACGATGCTGGTCTCGATGTAAACGTGATTATTTTTAAAGATTATGTTACGGAACTGTCCACTTTATTTAAGGGTAATAAAAATGTTACATGGGTCAGGCTCTCATCGACTTTTAATAGGATTGTCGATAATGCGTTTGATGGTTGCTCCAGTCTGGAGGGTATTTCAATTCCGGAGAGTGTCACAAGTATCGGTTCACGAGCATTTTACAATTGCTCTAGATTGAAACACATCATCATACCGAAAGGAGTCACTTCAATTGCAAATGGTACATTTGTTGGTTGCTCCAGTTTGCATGAATTGGTAATCCCGGAACAAGTCACAGAGATCGGTGCATCTGCATTTCATGGTTGCTCCAGTTTAGAGAGTATAATAATCCCTCCTGGAGTTACTTCTATCCAAGATGATACTTTCAACGAGTGTTCTAGTTTGACATATCTTAGTATCCCTGAAGGGGTTACAAGTATTGGAAAACGTGTCATTCAGGACTGTACAAGCCCGTTGTGTATAACGGTGCCGACTTCTATATGTAGTTTCCTTCAGGGGAATCCAAATGTAAAAGAAGTTACCTTATTAGGGGGTACAAGCATAAATGCGAAGGCTTTTTCTAGATGTACTGGTTTGACCAGTATCATTATCCCAGATAGTGTAACGAGTATCGAGACAAGTGCCTTTACATCTTGTCCTAGTTTGAAGGATGTCACACTCTCCTCAAATCTTACTAAAATAGGAGACTATGCTTTTGAAGCTTGCACAAGTCTGGAAAACATTTCTATCCCGGAAAGTGTAGAAACTATCGGAGTGTGTGGATTTTATCGATGCTCCAGTCTCACAAGCATAACTATTCCCGAGAGTGTATATTCCTTAGGGGCTGGTTGTTTTTGGGGATGCTCCAGTCTCACAAGCATAACTATTCCCGAGAGTGTTAATACCATAGAGAATTACTGTTTTAAAGAATGCTCTAGTCTCACAAGCATAACTATTCCCGAGAATACCAAAATTGGCTACGCTTGCTTTGAAAGTTGCAATAATCTTGTAGATGTTACAATCCCGACATCAGCAATTGGTTATTTGAAAGGTCAGAAGAAATTGAAGAATGTTACCCTGCTTGGGGGCACAACCATCGAGGCGGAAGCATTTCGTGAATGTACGGAATTGACAAATATCTCAATTTCAGAAAGCATTACAGAAATTGGCGCTCGTGCTTTTTATGGATGTTCCAATTTGTCCGGCATTACTGTTCCCGCGGGTGTTACTTCAATAGAAGAAGAGACCTTTGCAAATTGCTCCAGTTTGGGGAGTATTATGTTCGCAGAAGGCATAACCAGTATTGGTGCGAAAGCTTTTATCGGTTGTACCAGCCTCTCTGATATTATTCTTCCTGATGGTATTGAAAATATTGGTAATCAGGCTTTTAGTGGCTGCTCAAGTCTTTCCGATATTACATTGCCGGCCAGCTTGACTAGTCTGGGAAGTCAGGCTTTTCGTGGTTGCTCCAGCTTGGTTGACATAGCAATTCCGACCGGAGTTACCACAATTCAAGATGACACTTTTGAACAGTGCATTAACTTAAGGAATATTGACTTGCCGAAAGGTCTTTTGCATATTGGATCAGGCGCTTTCTACTGTTGTACAAGTCTTTCTAGCATTACAATACCTTCTAGTGTTTCAAGCATTGGTAGTCTCGCCTTTTTTTGTTGCTCTAGTCTTCTTGATATTACAATTCCGGAGGGAGTCACAACAATTAGCTGGCTTGTTTTCCATGGTTGTACCAAATTAAAGAGAATAGCCATTCCCGAGAGTGTTACAATTATTGAGAGTATTGCTTTTGCAGAGTGTTCTTCTTTGGAAAGCATTACGATACCAAAAGGTGTTACAGTAATTCCAGATAACACTTTTAATGGATGTTACAGTTTGTCAAGTGTCGTGATTCCGGAAGGGATTACCAGTATTCAAGGGAGTGCTTTCCGTGACTGCCGCAGTTTGGAGAGTATCACTCTTCCTCCTTTAATTACAACCATTGCAGACAATACTTTTAACGGATGCACCAATTTGAAGAGCATAAATATTCCATCCGGAGTGACGTCTATAAAAGAATATGCTTTTCGAGACTGTTCCCGTTTGACTGAGATCGAATTACCTACAAGTATTACTAGTATTGAGAAGGGGGCTTTTCGAGGGTGTTCGGGAGTTCAGAATATGGTTATTCCTTCTGGCGTCACAGCAATTAAGGATGAGACATTTATGGATTGTCGAAATATGAAGAGTATTTCTTTACCGAATAGTATTACAAGTATTGGTAAGGTTGCTTTCGCAGGGTGTCACAGTCTTATTATGGATACATTCCCGGAAGGTGTCGCTATCATTCAAGATAGAGCTTTTGGGGGTTGTAGTAGTTTGTCTAACATCACGATTCCGACAGGTGTAACCAGAATCGGAGCGGAAGTTTTTTGGGGATGTAGCCACTTATTTCATATCACAATCCCCGAGAGTGTAACAGCCATTGACGAAGCTGCTTTTTTCTATTGCGGCTCACCTTTAGAAATAAAAATGCTTGGATCTGTCCCACCGGCAAATGATAGTCCTTTTTTTGACGCTTCAGATAATGACGAGGAAGATGATGGTTATTATGAAATGATTATCTATGTTCCCAAAGCCGCTTTGGCAGAATATATGTCCAAGTGGAGCTCTTATGCATCGTATATTGTTGGCTATTAACTATTAATGAACGAATAAATGACTCCTCAAGAAGAAAATGCTCTGAAAGTAAGTTTCCTGAGCCGAAATCCTAACATCCGGGATGGGATTCCTGCAGCTGTTCAGCATAATCATCTATATGCCCGGATATCTCCTCAAAGTAAGCAGGAGTTCCATTCATTTTGGCGAGCATGTTTGAATAATCTGGTGCAAAAGTATGAGATGCAACAGTCCTTGATAACGTATCTGACGGATGTATTCTGTTTGCGCAAGCAGATGAATGACCAATTCTCGGATGTGTTTTGCGAAACCGGGTTCCGCCTTTCTCATGCTCAGAAAAGCCTATCCGTTCTCCTGAAAGAGAAATGGTGCCGAAATGAAATACCTGCTCCGCCGTTATGTCCCATCGACAGAAACGTTCTGAATGAACTCGGAATCCATTCTTTCTGTTGGACCAGGATGGATGAAGTGGACTTTTGCCAGACGGTCGATTTATTGTGCAAACGGGCTCAAGCGCAAGACTTATCGATCGCTCAGTGGGAACTTGCAACTTTTGAGGATAGATAGTCTTTAGCACAAGTCTTACCGGCCCCTCCGCGTAGGCCGGTTTCTTTGAAAAACCCTTCGGATTGCCTATCTTTGTTATTGCCCGATAAGGGTGATGCAAATGCAGGCCAGGAAAAGCTTCATTCTCCTATTTCTCCTTTCCCTGGCGGGCTGTCTGGAGCGGCAGCCTGCTGAGTTTGCGCAGCCCCTGCTGGGGGAGGTGCGGGTGGAGGCGGGTTTCGATGCCGTGCATTTCGAGGTGGCGGCGACGGGGCCCTGGAGCGAGTGTGGGGTGTATTTCGGTGAATCTGCCGGGGCGCTGCGGCGCATCCCGGGGGAGCGGACCGGGACGGGCTTCCGCGTGGATGTGAGCGGCCTGGAGGATGAAGCGGAGTATCAGTGGCGGGCCTTCCTGGGCAACGGCCGGGACGAGATTTGCACGGACCCGGGACGCGTGGTGACGCAGGAATATCCGTATGTCAAGCTGCCCGATCCCGCCTTCCGGACCTGGATCCTGGCGCGCTACGACCTCGACGGCGACGGCCACCTCAGCGAACAGGAGGCCCTCCGCATCGTCGATATCTGCTCGTACGAAGGACCCGGCGCCCGGAGCCTGCGCGGGATCGAGTGCTTCCCGAACCTGCGCTCCCTGATCTGGGCGAACGACTCCGTACTGGAGATCGACCTGTCCGCGAACGGAAAACTGGAGCTAATCAATCTGGAGCACAACCTGCTCACCGAACTGGACCTCTCGGGCTGCCCGCGCCTGGAGACCCTGATATGCAACGACAACCACCTCTTGACGCTGGATCTTTCGCCCTGCCCCCATCTCAAGCATATTGCCTGCTGGATGAACAACCTGACGGCGCTGGATTTCTCGGGTCTGCCGGAACTGGAGGACCTGGCCTGCGCGCAGAGTGACTTCTCCAAGAGCGGGCTGGATGTGTCGAAAAACCCCAAATTGCGCAGCCTGTGGTGCAACGACAGCTACCTGAGCGACCTGGATGTCTCGGCCAACCCGCTGCTGGAGGAGTTGGGCTGCTATCGCAATCCGTTGTACCTCGACCTGGACCTGACGGCCAATCCGCGGCTGGACACCCTGGAGGTGAGCGGCTGCCCCGGACTGGGGACGGTCTGGCTCAGGACCGGGTGCACGCCCGGCCGGGGAATCACCAAGGACGAGCATACGCAGATCCGCTACTCGGATGCGGCCCCGCCCGTTCCCATCCCGGATCCGGGCTTCAAGGCCTACCTGACAGCCCATTTCGATGCCGACCGGAACGGGGAAATCAGCCGGGGCGAGGCCCGCCGGATCCGTCGGATCGAGGCCTTCTCCGATGAGTGGAACATCCAATCCCTCAAGGGGATAGAATATATGCCGGAGCTGACGGAACTTCGCTGCACAGGCAGCTGGATCGACGAACCGGTTCCCGACCAGCCCTATTATTACCAGGGGCATTACCGCTGGGACGATTGCTTCGGCCCGGCCGGGACCCTGCTGGAAGTGGATGTCTCGCACAACCCGGCCCTGACCGAACTGAATGTGGCTTGCAATGCCGGACTGGGGGAGCACATGACAGGCCTGGACCTGCGGAATAATCCGAATCTGGAAGAGCTGGGCCTCGGGATGACCTACCTGCCCTATCCCGACGTCTCGAGGATGACGAAGTTGAAGGTGCTGGATCTGGGACACCTGCGTGGCACGAAGCCGGAGCTCTCCGCCCTGACGGGGCTGCGGGTCCTCATCCTGGATTTCCCGCAGGACGACAAGACCGGCTATGCCGTGGACGTGTCCCGTTGTCCGGATCTCGAGGAACTGAATATCGCCACCGCGGGCTCGGTGTCGGATCTGTCGAAGAACCCGAAACTGCGTGTGCTCCGCACGTCTTTCATGGGCCTGCGAAAGCTGGATGTGTCGGCTCTGGCCCGGTTGGAGGAGCTTGCCTGCGAGGGCAACTATCTGGAGACGCTGGACCTGTCCGGGAATCCGCAGCTGAAGACGCTGAGCTGCCAGGACAACCGGCTCCGGAGCCTCGATGTCTCGGCGAACCCCCGGCTGGGAGAGCTGAAGGCCTCCCCGATGAACGACACCGAAGGACAGAATCTCCTGGAGATCTTGTTTGTGTCTGAGAAACAGGAGATTCCGGGGGTGACGAAAGATCGGAGCGCAGGCTGTCTGCCTGCTCAGACGGAGATAGTCAGGAAATAATCCCTAGAAATTGAACCCGGCCCCGAGGCTGAGGGAGAACTGCCGGAAAGCGAGCGTTTCGCCGCCCAGTGAAAGGGAGAAACGTCCCAGATCCAGGAGGATGCCCGCGTCGAGATCTATCCCCGCGGTGTTGTAGTCCGTGACTCGCGCCCAGGCGCCTGTGGTGTCCTGCCAATAGACGCTCCGCCGGCCATAGCCGCCTCCCGCGTAAATTTTCAGCCCGTCGAAACATTGCACCCAGGCGCCGCCGGCGAGGCTGAAGCGGTTGACGGACCGCTTGCCGGAGGACCAGAAGAGACCGAAATCGGTCGTGCCGTCGCTCCGGCAGTCGTAATCGGTCTGGAGGGAGCGGAAGTTGCTGTCGAAGCGGAGGTAGCCGCCCCAGGCGGTTCCGATGCCCGCCATCGCTCCGTAGGACAGTTCCGGGAGAACGCCCAGCCGGGCAAGGAGGAAGCCATGCAGGGCTCGGGGCTGCGTTTTCTGAAGCGGGACGGCTGTCGTGCTCCGGGGGCTGCCCGGGATGACGACCACGGTGTCCCGCCGGCTGAAGGTGTGCTCGACCTGTACCCGGGTCAATTCCCGTTCCACGGTGACGGTATCCCGGACGGTAATATGCTCGACTTCCGGCTCCCGGCGTTCCGGGACGGCCTGCCGCAGGCTTGCGGCTGGTTCGGGGGCCTTGCGGGGCTCCAGGGCCGCCAGGACGGCATCTGCCTCACGGCTGACGAAATCCTGCAGCGTCCAGCTCCCGGAGGCACGCATCCGCAATTGCTCCAACTGATCCGCGGGATAGTCCGGAAGGCTCCGGGCGAGGGTGTAGGCGAGGGAATAGTATTGGGGATCGGCGGTCTGCTCCGCCCGGGCGATGAGCTCGCGGACGCGTCCGGCGCGGGGTTCGAATACTTCGGCGACCTGTCCGGCGGGCAGATAGCGGAGGACGAGATAGCGGCCTTCCACGAGGCGCGAAGAGGCGCGGCGCACATCCTCGCGATAAGTCTCACCCAGCGCGGGGGAGAGCCCGCTCCGGGCGGCGATGCGCTCGCACAGACCGGAGAGGGCGGCGCTGTCGGCCTCGTGGAGCGTTCCGCCCCGTCCTTCCCCCCAGAGGAGGGCCGGGTCGCGCCGAATGAGGGCGGCGTTCTGGGCGAAAGCTGCCAGGGAGGCGAACAGGAGTAGCAGTGTCAGCGCCTTTCTCATCATTTGCGGTATTTGTCATAGCGTTCGCGGATGGCGGCGAAACGGGCCTGCTGCTGCGCGTCCATCTTTCCCACGGTCCCTTGCAGGCCGGTCCGGAAGGCTTCCAGATGCCGGAGAAGTTCGTCCGCGGGACGGCGGGCGATGCAGGCATTGCACAGGGAATCATATTGCTCGAGGACGGCTTCCCAGCTGGCATATTCTTCGTCGAGGAAGCGGGCGTATGCGGCTTCCGCCCCGGCTTTCAGCGTCTTGCTGTCATCGGCCGTCGCCACAATCTGTCCGTCAGCGGTCAGCAGGTAGGCTGTACCGCCGCTGACGCCGACGGCGAGGTGGTCGGACAGGTATTCAATCTGCTCGAACTCCGGCACCTGCGGCCGGTCTGCCGAGGCCTGGCGGGGGGTACAGGAGACGGACAGAAGCAGTCCGGCCAGTATGTGGGCGAAGCGGCGCATATTCATACGAAGATACGCAAAAAATGCGTATATTTGAGTGGTATATGGGCACGGAATCTACATTTTTCGAACCACTGTCCGCGGAGCTGCCTGCGCAGGACACCCGGCCGGAATGCCTCTATGTTTCGGAGGAGGGTTTCTCGGAAATCTGGCGGGTGCGGCGCGAGGGGCGTTTCCGTGTCTATAAGGTCCTGAAGCCCGCTTTCCGCGGGAGTCCTGCCCACGAATCCCTGCTCCGGAAAGAATTCGAACTCTGCTACGGCCTGGAGCATCCGCATATCTGCCGGGTCCTGGACTGGAAGGTCCTGCCAGAGCTGGGCTCCGCCATCGAGATGGAATGGGTGGACGGCTGTACGCTTGCCGAACTGGCCGCGAAAGGACCGCTCCCGCCGGACGAGGTGCGCGCCCTGTTCGGGGAGATCTGCAAGGCGCTCGCCTATATTCACCGGCGGCAGCTGGTGCACCGCGATCTCAAGCCGGAGAACGTGATGGTGACACACGATGGCGGTCACGTGAAGTTGCTGGATTTCGGCCTGGCCGACACAGACGGCTGGTATCTGCACAAGCAGGCGGCCGGCACGCCCCGCTATGCCGCGCCGGAAGTGCTCGCAGGGCGGGCAGCGGATGCACGCAGCGATATCTATTCGCTGGGTGTGATGCTGGCGGATGTGGGCGGAAAGCCGTTTTCGCGCATTTCGGCGCGCTGTACCCGGACTTTGCCCTCGCAGCGTTATCAGCAGGTCGGGGACGTGCAATGCGCGCTCTCCCGCAAGCCGTTCCGCCTGGCCGGATGGGCCGTGGCGGGGCTCCTGCTGGGCGCCGCGTTGTGGTGGATGCTCGCTTCGGGAAGTGCCGCCCGCCGCGCGGACCGCATTTTCCGGGAAGCTACCGAGATGCTGGAGCAGGTGCTAGAGTAGCTCCAGAGTCGTCAGGCCGTTGACGCTGCCGGCGATGTAGGAGGGGGTGTAGGCGCCGTTGCGCAGGATGCGGGGGATGTAGAGCGGATATCCCAGGAAAAAGGATGAAACCTCGAAGACATCGCCCTCCTCGAGCGAGGAGTTGCAATTGTGCGTGACCCGGAAGCGGCAGTCCCCGAGGTATTCCAGCCGGACCAGGCGGTCGGGGTTCCAGCCGATGCGCAGGCCGTCGCCCGGGGTGAGGTCCGAGGCGGAGACGAAGCGGGAGGTGAAGAAGCCCGATTCGAAGACGGACAAGGTCTTGAGATCTTCGCAGAAAGTGCGGAAATCCTTTTTCCCGATGAACAGCGACAGGATGTTGAGCGTGGTCAGGCTGGGGGAGGAGTTGTTGGAGACGTAACCCCAGAGGCGCTTGAGTGTGGAGGCGGAGAGCCGTTCGTTGATCTCCCGCTCGATGACCACGGACAGGGCTTCGAAGTCCGTGGTGGTGTTGACGCCGCGTCCGTAAGCTTTTTCAACTTCGGCCAGAAGGTATTTCAGCTCCGGGATCTCTTTGCTCATCTTGATGCCATTCGTTTTCATAGGGAGCAAAGATACCCACCCATGAAAGTTCAATCAAGTTCAATTTGGTTCAATATTATTTCCGTCGAAGATATACTTTTTCCGAGTATTTGTAAAATGTTATTTGTATTTTTGCGAAAATTTTTGGGATATGAAACATTTATCGATTCTTTTGCTGGCAGTTGCCGCAATGGGAGTGCTTGCTTGCTCCGGGGACAAAGTGAATTATAACGTGAAGGGTACGGGTGCTTCGCAGGAAGGTGCGACCGTCTATCTGATCGATCAGATCAGCGCCGCCCCTATCGACAGCGCCGTCGTCGCCGGCGGAGCTTTCGCGATGAAGGGCCAGGCCGACAAGGATGCATTCCTCGCGGTCAGTATCGACGGCCTCGGCTGGAATTTCCTGTTCTTCAATGACGGGAAGCCCGTGACCGTGAATGTGGCGGACAGCACCGTGACCGGCTCCGCGCTCAATAATAAACTGACGGAGTGCGACAAGGCGAACACGAAGGCTAATGCCGAGTTGTCCGAATTCGTCTCGGCTTTCACTTCTCTTCCCAAGGAGGAGCAGCAGGCCCGGATGGCCGCCTGGCTTCCGGAGTATCGTGAAGTCCAGTTGAAATATGTCGACTGGTATCTCGGCATGATCGAGGAGAACAAAGACAACCTCGTTCCCGTGGCTTTCGTCGACCAGGTCCCTTCGATGGCCGGCCAGGATAAGTTCAACGAACTCCTCGCTTCGGGCGCAGCCTACGCTGAGCACCCGTATGTGCTGAATATGAAGGAGAAGCGGGAAGCCGCCCTGGCCAAAGCCAAGGCCGCCGAGGAGAGCAAGCAGGCCATCATCGGCCAGAAGTTCCTCGACCTCGAGGAGGCCGATCCGCAGGGCAAGATGCACAAGCTGAGCGAGTATGTGGGCAAGGGCAAGTGGGTCCTGGTGGACTTCTGGGCTTCCTGGTGCGGTCCCTGCAAGAATGAGATGCCCAACGTGGTCGCCGCCTACAAGAAATATCACAACAAGGGCTTCGAGATCGTAGGCCTGTCCTTCGACCGCGAGAAGGAGCCGTGGGTGAAGGCCATCACCGAGTGGGAGATGCCCTGGATCCACCTCTCCGACCTGAAATACTGGCAGTCCGTGGCCTCCGACGTGTATAATGTCAACTCGATTCCGGACAACTTGCTGATCGATCCCGAAGGGACCGTCGTCGCCCGCTACCTGCGCGGCGCCGCCCTCGAGGAAAAACTCGCCGAGGTCCTCAAATAAAGCCCTGCCTCGAGGCACAGTACAAAAAAACGGGGGATCCCAGCGAAAGGGATTCCCCGTTCTTTTTATTCCGGCAGTCTATAAAAACGGGTCGTAGATAGGACGTATGACCAGGCCGTAGGCGCGGTTGATGCCGCCGTTCATCGTTTTGGTACCTTGCGTGAACGTCAGGCAATCCGCTTTGCCCGAGTCGAGGACGGTAGAAGTCCAATAGCCGCCGAAAGAATTGTAATCGATCCTTGTATTGTCCTTTTGATAGCCGGCTGCGGGGAAGAAGATCTTATTGTCGGAGTAGCCGCGTTGTATGCTGGTGACCAGCCAACCACTGACGCCGGTGCCGTTATAATCCGTTTCCCAGGTCCAGCTGCAGTTGCTGGGATCGAGCAAACGCATGAATTCCCAATTTGTAGGCATCCGGAAACGGCCGCCCAGAGCGGCATAGGCCGCGTCGTCTATTTTCTCAAGCGTGGCTTCGCCATCGTAGTACTTGGGGTTGCTTCCTGCGGGGTCGAACAAATAGTTTCCATCAGCATACCGGCTCTTCGGCTGGAGTTCGCCCCAGGCATAATAGGCACCGGAAAGGTGTGGAGCCGCGGCGTCCAGGTTGCATTTCGCCCATTTGTTTTCCGGCCCCATTTCTACATAGAGATCGGATGCGAGCGTCGTCGTCCATTTGCCCTCGCCCGGGACCGGGAAGTTGTACCGTTTGCCGGCGGTGAGTTTCGAGTTGCGTTCCAGGGTGTAGATCTTGTCGTTCGCCGGAGTGGGGTCCTTATAAGAAAGGGAGAACGCGTAGGCGGTCGCATCGGGGTTGACGAGCCGGCCGGCGAAGATGGCGCCATCTTCATCGGCGAAGCCGCTCAGGCGGGCACCAGCCTGCTGGATTTCCGTCAGGAGGGTTCCGTCGGGTCTGACGCCCTTGAGTGCGACCGGGCGGACCTGCGGGCTGGCGAGGGTGTAATTGTTCACTGCATCTTCAATGTCCGCGATGTGGAATTGTACAAAGTTCTCAGGCTTCTCCAGCGTGATCGATGCTTCCACCGTGGTGCCGTCCACCGTAAAGGGAACCCTGGTCTGGGCGAGGTAATAGTTGAAGATCGGCTTCATTTTCTCATCGAGGATAGCAAAATAATCGTCCTCGATGACAATATCACAGATTCTCGGATTATATACCGCCGTAAGGGTATTTTCAAACATGGTTTCGAAATCCGTGGACGTAAAGGAGCCTCCACATTCGCTCACCTCCCAGGTCTGCGTCGCGATATCGTAAGAAAGCTTGAGGTATTTATTATCTATTCCACTGAGGAATACATAAACCTCATCCCCGTTCTCCCAGTCGGTCTTGGCCGCCTTTGTCCCGGCGACGCTGATCTCGAATGTCATCGGCACTCCGGCAGGGGCTTCCTCCTGGGGAGTCATTTCCTTGGTGCAGGAGAGCAGTCCTGCAGCGAGGCAAATCAGTAAGAATGTCTTTTTCATGTTGCTTCCTCCGATTTAGATGTTTTCTTCCTCCCAGGTGGGATACTTGCCAGGGCTCAGACAGATGATGCCCTCATTGCACAGCTCCAGGACTTCGGCCTGGGGAGCCGTGTACAATTCTTTGTTGTTTGTTTCCATATGAAGAGAGATTAAGTATCGACCAGACACAAAGATGGGAAAAAAATCACACGAATACAATATCAATTATCCCCCAGGAAACCGGTTTTCTGCATGAAGGCGTAGAGCAGGTCGATCCAGACAAAGGAGGGACGCTGACGCTCCGGTTCCGGGTAGTAGCCGAAGCCGTGATTCTCGCAGGCGAAATAATGTGCCTCCGCAGGAAGCCCGGCCGCCCGCCATGCCTGCACCATACTGATGCCGGTCAGGCCGTTGAACAGATCGATTTCCGGAGCCGCGACGAACAAGGGAGCGGCATCCGAGGGTAATGCCTCGGGCAGGACTGTGGCCGCGCCGTAGATGGGGGCCACCAGGTTGGGCCGGCTCTCCGGCGTATGGTTCAAGGCCACGTCGGAGGTCAGGAATCCGCCTGCGGAGAAGCCCATGATGCCGATGCGGTCCGGATCGACGCCGAATTCCCCGGCGTGCGAGCGGACGTAGGCGATCGCCGCACGCCCGTCGTCATTGCCCAGCGAGCGTGCCACGGGACGGTGTGCCTCCAGTGCGGCCCGCTCTTCCGGGGTGTACACCGGCTCGGGCGCCCCGGTAATCGAATAGAACGCCTCCTCGCTGTTGCGTGCGAAATGGACGAGCCGGTACTTGAGCACGAACGCGGCGACACCGTGCGCGGAGAGCCACTCGGCGACGTTGGAACCCTCTTTGGTGTAATAATTTACGGTAAAACCGCCGCCCGGACAGACAATCATGGCGGCGCCGGTCGCCCGGTCTGCCGCCGGGAGATAAGCCACGATCTCGGGATCCTTGATGTTGGTGAAATAGGAGTCTCCAGCCGGGTCGGTATAGGAATATTCTTCCCAGTCCCAGGCTTCGCTGCCCGGAGCTGGGCCATCGTAAAGCCGGTAGGAGGCAGGTGTGGCGGCGGGGCCTCCAGGTTGTCCCGCACAGGCGGTGGCGATCAGTGCCACCAGAACAAACAGTCGTTTCATATGCATTTATTTTAAAGGCACACGTGAACGTCGTCTTTTTAGAATACGGGTTGAATTCGTTAAGAATCAGTGCATAAGCTTGCGAAAAAAAACACTAATCCATTCTCTGAAAGGATGAACTACTGATTAAGATTAATAATTATTCCACCTGGAAATTTCAACGATATTCCCTTCTTGTTTAGGATAGATGGCAGCGAAATATTCAACGGTAAGAGCCGCAGTATGTATCTCCGTATATGGCTTTATCTCTAAATATAGCACATTCTTCTCTTTTTTTGTCTGGAGCCGTTGATTGGCAACACGAAAACCGCTTCCTGGGGCAATGAACCACCCAAGCACCAAAGAGTATTTTTTAAAATCGATGTCCGGCCACGAGAACTCAACACCATTCAATCCAACAACATCTTTAAGCGACTGAGAGTCATTGACAATTGCCGCATAATCATCTTTCTTGAACGACTCTGTCGGCAAACTTGGATTGTCCGGTAAAATAATACCTAATTCAACCAATGCAGCTGGCACTAATTCCTGCAACCAACCATGACTCTCCATATTTGCCCACGCAACCGCATCCTCGCCATCCATCTCTATCGGGGCAATCACGTCCTTGTTATTCCCATTGAAAATGTCTTCATAGTCATTTGAACAGCCAGTAATTATTAGCGCCGTACAAATCATCACAAATAAATAATTGATATGTTTCATGGCTATTTAGTTTATATTATACTTCGTGTTATAAACGGATTACGTTAATATAACTGCCCGATAGTGAACTATGTTATAGCAGAGGATCCATCTTTTATCCGATGATGATTTTTCCCAGTTTCGGAATCTTTTGTATGAGTACGCAGCCCAGGGCCACAAGCACATAGCTGACCAGGGCCGTCAGGAGGATCTGGACAGGCGTCGTCCAGATGCCCAGGATGCCGTCATACCCAAGCCCCAGGGCCCCCCGCAGCCAGGCGGAAACCGGCACCAGCACCAGCAGATGGCTCAGATACATCCCGTAGCTTGCTTTGGAAACCGGCAGGACGAGTTTGCGATAGACGGCTCCGTCGGAGCGGATCTTCCTGAACAGGAGGATCCAGCCGATGGCCATCAGGGCCACACCGATGCTGTCGTTCAGCCAGGGGGTTTCCCAGATGGCGGCCAGTCCGACGGGACCTTCCACGGGGAAGACGCCCTGCGCATCCGCCCCCACGCGGCGCAGGAAGCCGAAAACGCCGATGGCAAAGCCGCCAGCGAAAAGCGGCAGGGCCAGCGCTAGCGTCTTCTTCCAGGAAAGTTCTCCCACGAATTTGCGGAAATACAGGCCCAGCAGCAGATAGCCTACCATGCCGCTCAGGTAATAGAAAAGCCCGTAGCTGTTCCAGCTGGCCTCGCCCCAGAGCGGGTATTTGGCGGGGTTGGGGATGCCGGAAGGTCCGTAGATGACGGGGGCGGCGCCTCCGAGCCAGTCCCGCAGAAGGGGCAGGAGCGTGGTAAAAAGCCAGATGCCCAGATAGAGCTGCAACTCCCGTTTGTCCACTTTCTCCACCCAGGGGGACAGCAGCGGCATCAGCAGATACAGGCCGATGAGCATATAGACAAACCAGAGGTGCCCGGCTGCGTAGTTGAAGTTCCACAGCAGGTCCTTGAAGTTTTGGACAGGTTCTCCCCAGACAAGGGCATAGACCAGGGTCCAGACCAGGAACGGAGGCAGAATCCGGCATGCCCTTCTCCGGAAGAACTCTTTTGTCGTGTAATGGAGCGGGAACTGTAAATAACTGGAAGCCACGACGAACAGCACGACGGCACTCCGTGAGAAGACATCCATCACGGAAGCCCAGATGGCATCCGGCCGTGTCAGGATCAGCGAGCCCTCACCCCCCAGGTAGAAGGGTTCCGTACTGTGGGTCAGCATCACCAGGAAGCAGGCCGCCACCCGCAGCCAGTCGAGCCAGATTTCCCGCTTTGTTTCCATTAAGGATAGTAGCGGCCGAGGACCTTCAGTTTGTCGCCGGAATCATCCACGAGGAAGAAAGCGGGGATGCGGAGCGAGTCGGAAGGGCGGTGGGAGTGGCAGCACAGGATGCGCTTGCCGTCGAAGGTCGTGAAGATCATTCCGTGGCCGAAGTTCGGTGGCGTGATGGGGTTCTTCTCCTGGACCCACGGGCCGTCAAGCTTGCCGGTCGTGGAATAAGCCACGCCCTGCGTGTAGTCGCTGAAGACCCAGCTCGTCCAGATCATGCCCAGCTTGCCGGTCTGCGTGCGGAAGACGAACGGACCGTCGGTGACCCGGTTCGGACGGATGGTACCGTCATCGAGCCTGTCCTTGCTCCACGGGGAGTCGAAGGCCCGGAACAGCAGCTTGCGCCCCTCGGGATAGGTTCCGGAGAGGTCGGGCTTAAGCGGGATGTACTCCACCGTGCCGTTGTCGTTCTGGACCCATTCGTGGCAGAAAATCAGGTTCGGCTTGCCGTCCTCGACCCATAGCGAGGCGTCGAGCGTGGACTGGTCGGCCGGCACATAGGTCTCGTCCTGCATCGGGCGGAAAGGCCCCTCGGGGCTGTCGCCCACGAGGACGTGGACGGCGCGGCGGTTGAGCCGGGTGCCCGGGATGGTCGCCGCCTGGTTGGTGAAGGTGCCGAAATAGTAGTAGCGGCCGTTGTAGTGGTGCAGCTCGGCGGCCCAGATCATCGGGCGCGGACCCATCCACGATTCGGGATCCGGCTGGGCAACCTGGTACGGACCGTCCCAGACCTTGAGGTCGGGGCTCTTCCAGAGGTTCCCGCCGGTTCCGGTCATATAATACATCCCGCTGGCCTTGTCGGCCAGGATGAACGGGTCGCTGAGGCGGATCTCCTCCGTCTTGGCGTAGCGGTGCGTGTTGACGGTCACCTCCGCGGCCTTGAGGTACGGCGAGGTGAACTTGACCGTGAGTTTGCCGGGATTGGCGGGCGTCTTGACATAGGCCAGCAGGCGGCCGTGGAAGGCCCGCTGCACATTGTCGTTCCAGTTGCCCATATCGGTCATGTTGGCGGATTCCAGGCCCAGGAGCTGGCCGGCGCCGTCCACGGTGACGGTGATCTCGTTGTCTGCCAGCGGAACCAGGCGGCCGTTGTCGTCCACAACCTCCAGGCACACCTGGGCCACGGCCCCGGCGTCAAGGTCGTCCTTGTAGAGCGAGGCCTTCAGGGCGGCCGGACGGGACACGGGACGAATCTCGTACTCGGACACCTTCTTGCCGGACGCATCATAGCCTTCGGCCTTCAGCACGCCGGCGTGGTAGGGGACATCCCAGCCGATGATGCCGGTCTCGTCGTTGAACGGGGTCATCGCGCCGACCTCCCTGCCGTCGAGCAGCAGGCGGGCCTGTGCGGCGTTGGTGTAGCAGACGACGCGGATCAGCTGGCCTTCTTCATAGTTCCAGGTGTCCTGGGCGTCGCTGCGGTCGCCCATATTGGCTCGGGGCTGGGGGGCCGGTGCGGCCTGCTGGCCGAACATGCCGCGCCGCTGCGTCTGCGCCTGGGGCTGCGGCTTGGGATAGGTGCCGATGTAGCAGACCGGATCCTCGCGCCACATCGCGGCGCGCAGGTGGCCGCGGGGCTTGATGTTGCCGGCCAGGTCGAGTGCACCGGCGGAGGAGCCGCGGGACGGCCAGGCGCCGGATTCGCCCAGGAAGTCGATGCCGGTCCAGATGAACTGGCCGAAGATGTAGTCGTTGTCGCGGACATACTTCCAGGCGGAGTAGCCGGAGCTGTTCTCGGAGCCGTAGATGATGCGGTCAGGGTAGGTCTCGTGGTCCCGGGCGTAGCGGTTCTCCGTGTAGTTGTAGCCGACCACGTCGATGGCCTCGGGGTATCCGGTTTCGTTGGACATCACCACGCCGGCCAGGGCGCCCGTCGCAGGGCGGGAACGGTCCACGGCGTGGACCTGGGCGGTCAGCCGCCGCGCGATCTCGCCGATGCGCATCGCGTCAGGGGCATTCGGCATATAGCCGCCGGAGAGGGGCTGGTTGAATTCGAATTCGCCCTTGTCCAGGATCGGGTGCGAATACGGGTCGTTGGGGTAGTCCACCTCGTTGCCGATGCTCCAGAGGAAAATGGAAGGATGGTTGCGGTCGCGGCGCACCATATCGGCGACGTCGCGCTCGCCCCACTCGTTGAAGAAGTCCGCCGTGCCGTCCATCGAGGGCGTGCCGCGGTTGCGGCCCTGGACCCATTTCTTCTTGTTGAACTCCCATTCGTCGAAGGCCTCGTCCATCACCAGGAAGCCGATCCGGTCGCAGAGGTCGTAGAAGATCGGGGTCTGGGGGTTGTGGGCCGTGCGGATCGCGTTGGCGCCGATGGCCTTGAGGTTCACGAGCCTGCGCTCCCAGACTTCTTCCGGGACCACGGCTCCGAGCACGCCGGCGTCGTGGTGCAGGCATACGCCCTTGATTTTGCGGTTGACCCCGTTGAGGGCGAATCCCGTGTTGGCGTCGAAGGCGAGCGAGCGGATGCCCACCGTCACTTCAGTCTTGTCGAGGGTTTCCTTGCCGGCGGTGAGGGATACCTCAAGCGTATAAAGGTAGGGGTCGTCGATGTCCCAGCAGTGCGGCGCGGGGACCTTCAGGTCGGTGTTCTGCTTCGCGGCGGCCTTGGCCGTGGTCTTGGCGACCACCTTGCCGTCGGCGTCGCGCAGGGCGAGGTTCAGCCGGGCGGAGGCGGGGAGCGGACCCTCGATCGCGGTATCCACGTTCACCACGGCCTGCTTGGCGGTCAGGCTGCGGGTGGCGTAGCCGACGCCCCACAGCGCGAAATGCGTCTCGCCGGCGGAGACCAGCCAGACGTTGCGGTAGATGCCCGATCCGGTGTAGAAACGGGAGTCGGCGATGCGGCTGTGGTCTACGCGGACGGCCAGGACGTTGTCTCCCGTGCGGTTCAGGTAGGGGGTCAGGTCATACAGGAAAGAGGAGTAGCCTGCGGGGCGCTCACCGAGCAGGTGCCCGTTGAGGTACACCGAGGAGCGGTTATAGACGCCCTCGAAGTAGATGTAGGTCTTGCCTTCGGGCAGCCGGCGGGCATTGAAATGCTTGCGGTACCAACCGATGCCGGCCGGGAGGTATCCGGTGCCGGAGGCGAGGGCGGGAGAGAGCGTGCCCTTGACGGACCAGTCGTGGGGGAGCTGGGTGCGCGTCCACCGGGCGTCGTCGAAGTCCGGAGCTTCCGCTCCTGCGACGTCGTCGAGGACGAAGGTCCAGCCGTCATTGAACAGGGAACTGTTCCCGAAAGAGGTCTGTGCGTTGGCATTGCCGGCACACAAAGCCACCCACAACAGGGCAGCCAACAGACAGTGGATTCTGGTTTTCATAACGGTTACAGACAGTTTCTCCAAATATAACAAAAATAGTTGGAAAAACCCTAACCGGTATGTAGTTACACAATCCCCGGAGAGACGAACGGAATCGCTTTTCGGAGGCCGGGAGGACAAAAAAAGCCTCTCAGCGCGCTGAGAGGCTTTTTTGTGCTCCCTTAGGGGCTCGAACCCTAGACACCCTGATTAAGAGTCAGGTGCTCTACCAACTGAGCTAAGGAAGCAGTATTTCAAACGAAAGCTCGTTCACTTTTTGTGACCCGTTCGGGGCTCGAACCCGAGACCCCAACATTAAAAGTGTTGTGCTCTACCAACTGAGCTAACGAGTCCTCCGTTTTGGGATTGCAAAGGTATGCCAATCTTCTGAATTCTCCAAACTTTTTCACAATTTTTCACGCAAAAATCATTAACTTTGAAAATCCTTAATCAAGTTTTATGAAACGGATATCCATTTTCCTTCTCGCAGCCCTCGTGCTGCTGGCGGCTTCCTGCCACAAGCAGCCCGGCCGCAGCCTCGACTTGTCCGGCACCTGGCAGGTGAGCCTGGACAGCCTCGCCACCTTCCAGTCCATGGCCCTGCCCGGCACGACCGACGACGCCGGCCTGGGCACCCCGAACACCCTGGAACCCGGCATCACCGGTCCACAGATCCAGCGCCTGACCCGCAAGCACTCCTTTATCGGAGAGGCTTTCTACAAGCGCGAGATCGACATTCCCGCCGCGATGGCCGGCAAGCCGCTGGCCCTCAAGCTGGAGCGCGTGATCTGGACGAGCGCCGTCTGGGTGGACGGCAAGCGTCTGGCCGGGGAGGAGGAGAGCTTGACCACTCCGCATTACTACTTGATTCCGGAAGGTTTGTCCGCGGGCAAGCACGAGATGATGATCCGCATCGACAACCGCCAGCGCCACAATGTCAACCCTTCGCTGCTGGCCCACGCCTATACCAACGACACCCAGATCATCTGGAACGGCATCCTAGGCGAGATTTCCCTGACGGCCCTCGAGCCGCTGGAGGTCGCCCAGGTGGACGTCTATCCGGATGCCGCCGCCAAGACGGCGCGGGTGCGCACCCTGCTGGTGCGCCACGCCCCGGCCGGCGCCTCAGCCACGCTGGAGTATGTCGCCGGCGGCAAGCCGAAACGGCAGGAGGTCTCGGTGGCGGGGGATACCACTGCGGTCGAGTACACCCTGGACCTGTCCGCCGCGAAACTCTGGGATGAGTTCTCACCGGCACTCCAGACCCTGACCGTGCGCTGCGGGAAGAGCAGCCGCACCGTCAGCTACGGCCTGCGCGACTTCAAGCGCGTGGGCAACACGATCGAAGTCAATGGCCGCCGGATCTTCCTGCGCGGTACGCTCAACTGCTGCATCTACCCGCTGACCGGCACCCCGCCGCTCGACGAGAAGGGCTGGGAGAAAGAGTTCAAGGTCTGCAAAGAGTGGGGCCTGAACCACATCCGTTTCCACTCCTGGTGCCCGCCGGACGCCGCCTTCCGCGTGGCGGACAGGATGGGCCTCTACCTGCAGGTCGAGCTGCCCGACTGGGCCCGCAACATCGGCGAGGAGGAGATGAACATCTTCCTGCAGTCCGAGTACGACCGCATCATCGCCAACTATGGCAACCACCCGTCCTTCTGCATGCTGACCTGCGGCAATGAGCTCGACCGGGGGTATGACTGGCTCAACTGGATGCTCCGCTATATGAAGGCGGCGGACCCGCGGCACATCTATTCGAACTCCACCTATTCGATGGGCGCCGGCCACAAGGGCTATCCCGAACCGGAAGACCAGTTCTATGTGGCTTCCCGCACCTACCTCGGCCAGATCCGCGGCCAGGATTACCTGGACAGCCGTTCTCCGGACTTCACCTTCGACTTCTCCCCGTACACGGCCGACTACGACCTGCCGATGATTTCCCACGAGGTGGGCCAGTATGCCGTGTATCCGCACCTTTCCGAGATCAGCAAGTACACCGGCGTGCTGGATCCGCTGAACTTCAAGGGCCTGCGCAACATCATGGAGTCCAAGGGCCTGCTGGACAAGGCGGAGGACTGGACGATGGCTTCCGGCCGGCTCGGCGCCATCCTTTATAAAGAGGAGGTCGAGCGGGCGCTGAAGACCCCGCGCCTGAGCGGCTTCCAGCTCCTCGGCCTGCAGGACTTCAGCGGCCAGTCCACGGCCCTGGTGGGCCTGGTGGACGCCTTCTGGGACAACAAGGGACTGGTGAGCCCGGAGTGGTTCCGCCAGGCCTGCTCCCCGGTCACCCCGCTGGTCCGCTTCTCCAAGCCCTGGTGGGTGGATGAGGAAGTCTTCACCGCGACCGTGGAGATCGCGAACTATGGTCCGGAGGACCTGACCGCCGATGTGGTCTGGACCCTGCGCAAGGGCTCCAGGACCCTCGCTTCCGGCGTGTTCAAGGATGAGCAGCTCGCCACGGGCGGCAATTCCTTGCTGACCGAGGGGATCAAGGTCCCCCTGAAGGGCTTCTCCGATCCGGCCCAGCTGACCCTGGAAGTGGGCCTGAAGGGCACGAAGTACAAGAACAGCTGGCACATCTGGGTCTATCCGGACAATCCGGAGGAAGATCCGGGCGAGGTGACGCTGGCCCGGACCTGGGAGGAAGCGCTCCCGGTCCTGCAGGAGGGCGGCACCGTGCTGCTGAGTCCCGATCCGAACCGCCTGAACGGCAGCGCGGGCAAGTTCGTACCCGTGTTCTGGAGCCCGGCCTTCTTCCCGACGGGAGCGGGCACGATGGGCATTCTCTGCAATCCTTCGCACCCGGCCCTCTCCGGCTTCCCGACCGAGATGCACAGCGACTGGCAGTGGTGGTATCTGGCCAAGCATTCCAAGGCCCTCGACCTGGATCCGCTCCCGCAGGTCGGCACCATCGTGGAGGCAGTGGACAATTTCACGACCAACCGCCACCTGGCCTATATCTTTGAGGCTCAGTGCGAAAGCGGCCGTCTGCTGGTCAGCACGATGGATCTGCTGGGCGAGGAGGCCGCGCAGCGTCCGGAGGTGCAGGCCCTGAAGCAGAGCCTGCTCAGTTATATGAATTCGGCGAAATTCGTTCCGAAGGGCAAGCTCGGCGTCGAGGAGGCGACGGATCTGTTCCGTGCGCCGGCCCCGAGGCGTTTCCCGGGTTTCTTCGGCTTCAACACGCCTCCGGCACCCCAGGCCCCGACTGCGCCGTTACAGGAGTTCTGATAATTGCTGGAAGAACTGTTTGCTGACCGGGATGGCATCCATCTCGGGCAGCAGCAGTTGCGCCGTGATCATCCCTTCTTTGTTCTTGCTCAGCATCTTGACGTAGCGGGGGTTGATGAAGAATGAACGGTGGCAGCGCACCAGGCCGTGCCCGCTCACCGTGTTCTCCACGCTCTTCATCGACGCCCGGAGGAGGAATTCCTTGACGCGCTCGGCGTCCATATAGCGGATATTCACATAGTTGGCATCCGCCTGGATGCAGATGATCGCGGACGGGTCGATGGTGAGCTTGAGCCGCTTGTGCTCGTCGAAGAACTTGACCAGGGAATCGGAGGGGGTGGTGTGCAGGTCGGCCTCCTTGTTGCGGATGATCTGCAGCAGACACAGGAACAGATAGGGGTAGATCAAGATCAGGAGGACGAACTTGAAGCAGGAGGGGAATACCACGAAGTAGCTATGCTCTCCGCCGTAGAATAGGGTGGTGTAGAGTGCGAAAAACAGGCTGGAGACGAACACCTCGCCGAAGCACCAGACGAGGTAGTGCCACCAGCGGAAGGGAATATGGCGGTACAGGGCGCTGAAGATCAGGCGCGTAATGGCCAGGACGGCGAGCAGGATGCAGGTGAGCATGATGAAATGGAAGCCGAAGCCCATCCCGCCGATCTGGTAATAATCCTTCATCCCGAAAGGGTTATAGAGGAAACTGAAGCCGGCAAAGAAGGCAGGCAGCAGCACCACATAGGGGAGTTGGGAGCGGTAAGTCTTCCCAATCCGGAGTTGCGTATTCATTTTTTAAGTCCTTTTTGGCAGATTTTCGTCCCAAAGTTAGGCCCTTTTTTCCGCAATTCAAGTTTTTTGTCATTATCTTTGCGCAAAATCGATCATCACCATGAAAAAGTTACCGTTCATCCTGCTTTTGATGCTTTGCGCCTGCGCGCCCAAAACTTATCTCTGGAACGAAGCCGATGCGACCGTGGACCGCGCGGTCTATGAGGAGCAGTACCGGCTGAACAAGGCCGAGTGGGATGCCGCCTTCGCGTGGTTGTCCAACCCCGAATCCGCCACCCTTCCCGCCGGACAGTATGAGATCACGGACAAGACCTACGCCAAGGTCCAGATCGACAGCACCCGCCTGCGGATGAACTTCGAGGACCACCACAAGGGGATCGATCTTTTCTATATCGTGGAAGGCAGCGAATTGATCAACGTAGCCCGTCCCGAGAAGATGACCGAGCTGGTGAGTCCCTACAACGAAACGAAGGACGTGGAGTATTACCGCTCCGCTTCGGAGTACGAGACCGTGGTCCTGACGCCGGGCAAGTACATCATTCTCTTCCCGTCCGACGCCCACCAGCCCATGCTCGCCCCCGACGGTCAGCCGGGGCCGATCCACAAGCTGATCGTCAAACTTCCTTTTGTTCAGCCTGAATAGCCGACGGCTTCTCAGTCCGCCAGTTCGAGGCGGAGGTAGTCGTAGAGAATCCCGGAGTTGAGTGAACCCGCGGGGACGGTGAGCGTGAGCACATTGTCGCCCTTGCGGAGCAGGCGGGCGTCGAAGGCGTGTTCCGTCTCATACCAGATGCCGTGGGAGCCGTGGCGGGTGATGACCCCGTCCCGGGTCTGCTGCAGGGCCACATCGCCGGCCGCCCGGCTGTTGACCGCTACGCTCAGCGCAGGGGCCGCCGTACCGCAGATGGCCAGGCGCAGGATTCCCTTGCCGCCGGCCGCCGGGGCGGCGTCGAGCTTGAAGCGGATCTGGAAAGGCGTGGCGCGGCCGTTGCCCATGATACCGAAGAACGGCAGGACCTTGACGTCCGGATCGGTGTTGTGGGGGACATGCAGGTAGGGCCAGTCTTTGCGGAAGTCGCTCTTGCCCACGGTATAGGTCACATCCTTGGGGAACTGCTGCGCGTATTTGATGACCACTTCGGGATCGCGGAAATCTCCGCCCATGCGGAATTCGGAGCCGTTGCGGTTGGGGATGCCGATCTCGAAAACCTGGCGGCCTTCACGGCGGGGCTTCCAGGCCACCTCGCCCAGATCCACGACACCGCCTTCCGGAACTTCCACATCGGCCACGGTCAACTCGCCCAGGATGCCGTCGGCGAAGGCCACCAGCGTGTACTTGCCGGCACGCACGTTGGGCAGGGTGAAGCTGCCGTCCGGGTTGCCCACCGTCCAGAATTGGTAGTGCTTGGCGTCACGCTGCCAGAAAGATTCCGGGTCGGTCAGGCCCACGCGCAGGCGCTGCAGTTCCTGCACGCCGGCGGATGCGTCCGGGACCAGTTTACCGTTGACGGTGCTGCGCTGCGCAGCCTTGGCGTAGGCGGGGGAGTCCACCCAGTCGTAGGGCCAGCAGGCGGCCTCGGCCTTGGCTGCGGCACGGGCGTCGGCATAGATGGCATCGTGGTCGGCGCCTTCATTGAGATAAATCACGAAGGGCCCGATGACTTTCTCCCAGAACTCTCCGTCCCGGACGACGACCTCGGCGCCGCCGTAATGGCTGCTGCGCCAGTAGTTGAGGATGCAGGGGGCGGCCGCTTCATTGGTGTCGCGGTGGCCCATGAACTCCACCTTGGTGGGACCGCCGCTCATATACTCCATCGACGGGTTGAGGATGAAGCAGCCGACGTTCTCGGTCGTGCTGGACCAGCCGAAGGCCGGGTTCTCTGACTGCACGGCGGTATAGACATATTTGTCGCCGGCGAAATGCTCCTTGGGATAGTGGAAATCAACCTTCTCGTCCACGCTCATCCAGTCGAAGATCGGAGCGAGCTTGGCGCAGAAACGGGCCTCGCCGATGGCCGAAGCGGGATAGGACTCGGGGTGGGTGAAGATGCAGTAGGTCCAGACCTTGGCCGCGCCGTCCTCGATGGCATAACGGATCTCCACGTCGGCGGAGAACTGACCGGTCTGCGGGGCGCCCGGACCCGTGCCCATCAGACGACCCTCGGAGATGCCCTTGACGGAAACCTCGGCGCGCTTATGGCCGTTGCGGGCGGGGTTGATGGTCACGCTGGCGATGGCGTCGCGCGTGTCCCGCGGCCCCATCGCATCGTGGGACCAGAAGCCATACTGGTGGTCGGTCATGCCGGGGTTGAGTCCGTGCGGATTGGCTCCCGGAGGGTCGAGTTCCAGGTCGGGACGGCCCTCGGCGTCCATCCGGGTGGCCAGCATCTCCTTGCCTTTGTATTGCAGGGAGACCAGGTCTCCGGAAGCCTTGGCTATGACGGCGGTGACGATGCCGTTGTCCAGGGTGTAGGTCAGTTCGTCTTCAGAGAGAGAGACGTTTCCGCGGTTGCAAGAACAAAACAGACAGGTAGCAGCGAGGATCGCTGTGACGAGACGGAAGAGGGGTTGTTTCATTTGGTTATGGGTTCTGGCGGTTAACAGGTCTACTAAGTTAAGGATTTTGCTCGAAAAAAGGAAGCAATCCGCAGGAAATCCGCATCCCGGGGGGCTGCTAGTGTTCCTTGAGCCAGGCGATGAGGGGGATCTGGGTCTGGAGGGTGAGGCGGCCGTAGTCCTCCGGTTCGCGGAGTTCCAGCTGCACCGGGGCGCCGGCGGGACCGGTCAGGTCGGCGCCGATCCGGCTGCCCGCACCGGCCCAGGTGTAGGCGGCGGAGGCGTGCTGGACGGCGCTGCGGACGGCGGCCGGATCGGCATCGCGGTCCATCGACGGTTGGACGATGAGCACCCCGCGCGGAGCCGTCAGTGCGATCAACTCGTCAAAGTCATAGGGGAGCCGCTCCTCTGCGCCCTTGAACAGGCCCAGGCGCGGCAGCAGGCCGTAGAGGTGGCTGTAGCGCGTCATGCCGGACAGGCCGTCGGCCCCGGTGTCGCTACGCATCGGCGTGAAACCGCACACGGACACCACATTGCGGACCCGCTCGTCGAGGGCTGCGGCGTACAGGCCCACGGTGCCGCCCATCGCGAAGCCCAGCAGGCTGATCCGACCGGGATCCACCAGCGCTTCGCCCGAGAGAGCCGTCACGGCGTCCTGCACGTCGGCGACCATCCGTCCGAGCCGGGACCACTGCGGCCAGCGCTCATAGAAGGGCGCGGACTCGGCGCAGCGGGAGCCGAAGCCCGTCTGGTCGAAGGCCAGCACGGCGAAGCCCTCTTTCACCAGGGCGGGGATGGGATGCGTGTCGGGGTGATATACCCACATATAGCCCAGCGGGAAATGATAGCCGTGCAGCCAGATGACCACCGGCAGTTTCGTTCCCTCGGGCGTGTCTGCGGGATAGTAGAGGTCGCCCCGGATGGAGTCCGGACCGAAATTGATGCGTTTCGAGGCCATCCCTTCGTTGTCGGAGGCCAGCCAGCCGAACTCGGTGATGCCGCGTCCGATGACCCAGGCGGGTACGTCCGGCAGCAGTTGTCCGGGATTGTATTTGCCTTGCAGGCTCTCCAGCGGTCCGGGGATGGTGCGCGGCCCGAACATGAAGCCGCTGCGGCCGGAAGAAGGCATCGTCGCCGGCACGGACCCGAGCATCGCCCGGACGGAGTCCGCCACGGCGCCCTTGCGCCGCTCCCATTCCCGCGCATTGCGCGCAATCTCCCCGCCGCGGACCGGGTAGTCCGACAGGCGAATCTTCCGCCCTGCGGCCCAGGCGTTCCAGTCCCAGGAGAAGAGGGGCTCGTAATGCCATTTGGCCGTGCTCCGGCCGAACTGGATGTCCAGGAAATCCAGACAGGCCTGCATGTCGTTGCTGCCGTGGAAACCCGGGACGCGGAGCAGGGAGAGTTTGTCGGCTGCGCCGAAACGTTCGTACACGGGCAGGGAAGCGTCATAGACGCGCTCCTGGGCCCAGCCGTTGGCCACTTCGTCGTTGAGACCCCACTCCATCAGCACGGCGCGGGGGGCGATCAGGTCCAGCAGCAGGTTGGCGTCCACCGGCAGGCGGTCTTCCTTCCCGCAGAAGAATCGCAGTTCGGGGATGAACCAGTCGGGGAACATCCGCGTGGTGCTCTCGATGCTCTCGCCGCCGCCCCGTTCCCCGGCGAAGCGCCAGGGGACGAAACCGCCCACGCCGGTGCTCCCGGCCACGAGGGCGGAAATCCGCGTGTCGAGGGCCGCTGCGATGGCGGCCATCTTGCCGTCCCGCGAGTAGCCGTACATGGCCACGCGCTCCATATCGACCTCCGGCAGGGTCTCGAACCAGTCGAGTACGAGGCTGACGAGCCAGGCCCGGCGGGCGAGGGTGGCGAAGGTATAGTCGGGATAGACGTCGCGCAGTTCGCGGCTGTCGTCCTGGAAGTCGCTCCCGGCGAATCCGGCGCTGATGTAGCCGCGGCGGATGAGGTTGTTGCCCAGGCCGCCGAGGTTGGTGGCCAGGAGCACGGGGAACTTCTGTCCGGGTTCCCCGGCGGGGATGGCCACGCTGGCACGCACGGTGCTGCGCTGATCGGGCCCGAACCACAGGCAGACCGACAGGGAGCGCCCCCAGTCTTCCCGCTTGTCCTCCATCACTTCCACTTTCGTGATGGCAGGCTTCGGCGGGAGGGTGCCGAACTCATATTGGACGAAGAGGTCGAGGATCTCGGCGCGGCGCCGCGCCCAGTCCGCATCCGAGACCACGGGGGTCCCGTCCCGGAAAGTGAAGGCGTCGGGCAGCAGGTTGGTGCGCGGGAGCGCCTCGAAATCCGGGGGCAGGGTGCCCGTCTTCTGCTGCCAGGCCTCGAAGGCGAGGCATTCCGGCAGGTTGTCATGCATCCACTTGAGGTAGTCCTCCCGGTTCCCTGCGAACAGCAGGCACGCACTCGCCAGCAGGGCGGCGGCGCTCAATAAAAATCTGCGGATCATAGGTTTAGCGTTGTTTGGGGGTCCAACCTGCCAGCACGAAGGCCGGGTTGCTGTAGCGGGCGATCAGATCGGCGTCGCGCTTGGCGTCGAGCTGGCGGGAGAACTTGTGGCGCTGCGAGACGTCCACCAGCTGTCCGCTGTCGGCGTCGCGCGTCTGGAATTCGAGCATCGTGGCGCTCTTCTCGCCGATGGCGCTCCAGCCCAGGGGGTTGAAATAGCGCGTGGTGCAGTTGATGACCACGAATTCGGCGTCGGGGTAGGTGGTGCCGTGGTTGGTGTTGGTCCGGCCATAGTCGGCGGGCCGCTCGGGCAGGCCCTCGAAGTGGCATTCCACGAACACGTCGCCGTGGGCGGGTTTCACATTCCGGACCCAGGAGAAAGGACCGCCGTGGTTGAAGAACTTGCTGTGGTAGGCGAAGAGGCTGCCGCGGCCGAGGATGGTATCGCCGTCGCCGATCAATTCGCTGTCCTGCATATAGATGGTGCCGTTGGCCTGCAGGGCGTCACCGGAACCGATGATGCGCACGCCGTAGAGGGAGATGCGCTCGCCGTGGAGCAGCAGGCCCTCGGCCTGGCCGAAGAGGTCGGTGGCGATGCAGATGTCCTCGAGGACGATGTCGTCGCAGTTGTCCAGGGCGAAGGCGGCCCGGCGGGAGGGGAAAGTGCCCGGCCACTCGTTGGTCTTGACCAGGAGCGGGTGCGGGTTGAAGACTTCGTTGTTGGCGTAGTGGACCTTGGTGGCATCCATCCCTTCGCCCTTGATCACGACGTTGGTCTTGTTGCGGGCATAGACGATCTCCTCGTAGTCACCCGCCGCCACGCTGATCCAGGTGGTGTCCTTGCAGAAGTCGGGCACGGCGTCGAGGGCGCCCTGGACGGTATTGAAGTCGCCGCTTCCGTCGGCCGCCACCTGCAGATGGAAGGGATCGGCGGGGCCGGAGGCCTTGGTGGAGAACTTCCAGGCGCCTTTCTTCACGCCGGCGAATTCCCCGCAGCTCAGTACGCCCTCATCGATGGTCACATAATAGGTATGGCCGTATTCGAGGAGGTTGTTGTGGGGATAGATGGTGGCGACGTTGTCGTGGATGATCACCGGATGGAAGCGGAATCCGTCCGTGAAACCGCCGATGATGGTCAATTGCATATCGCGCGGGGTGGGTTCAGCCTCGCCGGACGGAGTGCCCGGCAGGGTGTTCTTGTTGGTGGGGACGAAGTCGCGGCTGTAGTCATAGGGGGTCTTGGAGTAGTCGCACTCGGGGCCGTACGTGCGGCCGCGGGTGAGCCCGGCGGGCAGGCTCAGGTCGAGGCTGTCCACACATTCGCCGCTCTTGGCGTCGAAGATGCGGATGAAGCCGCTCTCGCCGAGTACGGGGGCTTCGGGGAAGGTCAGTACGAGGTGGGTGTCCGGGTTGACGCCGGTCGCCCGCTTGGCGGGGAAATACGAAACAGGGTCCTGGGTACAGGCGGCCAGCAGGGGGAGGACCGCCCAGAAGAATTTGAGTTTCATATACTTATCAGGTTTACATCAGATACTTGGAAGGGTCTTCGCCGCGGGCGGTCATCTCCCGGATCTGCGTAGAGGAGATGTCCACCATCGGGGCGTCGAGGAGCTGGATTCTGTAGCCGGGGTCTTCGGCGAGCAGGCGGTCGCGCAGAGCGGGGGCATCGTAGCCCCGGCGCGGATAGACGACCACGCCATATTCGCGCAGGATGCGCGGGGCGTTGCGCCAGTTGGCGAAGTTCTCGAGATTGTCGGCGCCGATCACCAGGGTGAATTCATTGCCCGGTTCGCGCTCGCGCAGAGCGTCCAGGGTGCGGATCGTGTAATGGGGGGCGGGCATCTCCAGTTCAATGTCATCCACCCAGACATGCAGCCCAGGGTGGCGGCGGACCGCCTCGACGGCCGCGCGGTACCGCCGTTCGGCGGAAAGGGCCTTGGAGGGGTCTTTGAACGGGTTCTGCGGGGAGATGACCAGATAGACCCAGTCGAAGTCGCGGGTGGCGGACAGCCGCTCCAGGATGGCCAGGTGGCCGATGTGGAGCGGATCGAAGGAGCCTGTGTAGACCGCTATTCGCATAAGAAAGCATCTACGAGGGCCTCCGCATGCGCGAAAGTGTCCTCGAGTTTGTCGTTGACCAGTTTGCAGTCGAATTTGTCGTCGGCGTAGGCCAGCTCCCAGGCGGCTTTGGCGAGGCGCTCGAGGATGGCCGTTTCGCTGTCGGTGCCGCGGCTGCGCAGCCGCTTCTCCAGCACCCGCATGCTTGGGGGTACGATCAGCACGGACAGGGCGGCGTCCCCGAAATACTTCTTGAGGCTCACCCCGCCCTTGACATCCACGTCGAAGATGATTACGTGCCCCTTGGCCCAGATGCGTTCCACCTCGCTCTTGAGAGTGCCGTAGAAACGGTTCTTATAGACCTCTTCGTACTCGACGAAGGCGTCCTCGGCAATCAGTTCGCGGAAGCGTGGGGCATCGATGAAATAGTATTCCACACCGTCCTGCTCCTGGCCGCGGGGCGGGCGGGAGGTGGCGGACACGGAGAATTCAAATTCAGGGTGAAGCCCCAGCAGATGCTTTACGACCGTGCTTTTACCGGCACCGGAGGGAGCAGAAAAGATGATGACTTTGCCAGACATTATGTGGAGTTTTCCACAAAAATAATTATTTTTGCACGATTTACTGAAAGTTAGTTTCAAATCATATTTATTTTATGAAGGTTTCATTCAAAGAACTGGGTCTTGTGAACACCCGAGAGATGTTCGCGAAGGCCGTCAAGGGTGGTTACGCCATCCCCGCTTTCAACTTCAACAATATGGAACAGCTCCAGGCCATCATCCAGGCTTCCGCCGAGACCAAGTCCCCGGTGATCCTGCAGGTAAGCAAGGGTGCGCGCAACTACGCCAACCAGACCCTGCTGCGCTACATGGCCCAGGGTGCCGTCGAGTATGCCAAGGAGCTGGGCTGGAAGAAGCCGCAGATCGTTCTTCACCTGGACCACGGCGACAGCTACGAGCTCTGCAAGAGCTGCGTGGATTTCGGTTTCTCCTCCGTGATGATCGATGCCTCCTCCCTTCCTTTCGACGAGAATGTCAAGCTGACCCGCAAGGTCGTCAACTACGCCCACAAATATGACGTGACCGTCGAGGCCGAACTCGGCGTGCTCGCCGGTGTCGAGGACGAAGTGTCCTCCGAGGTCTCCCACTACACCAAGCCCGAAGAGGTCATCGAATTCGTCAAGCGGACCAAGTGCGACTCCCTCGCCATTTCCATCGGCACTTCCCACGGCGCCTACAAGTTTACGCCGGAGCAGTGCACCCGCGACCCGGAGACCGGCCGTCTGGTCCCGCCGCCCCTCGCCTTCGACGTGCTGAAGGCCATCGAGAAGAAGCTTCCGGGCTTCCCGATCGTCCTCCACGGCTCTTCCTCCGTCCCGCAGGAATATGTGGATATGTGCAACCAGTACGGTGGCAAACTCCCCAACGCCGTCGGCATCCCCGAGGAGCAGCTCCGCAAGGCCGCCAAGAGCGCCGTCTGCAAGATCAACATCGACTCCGACTCCCGTCTGGCGATGACCGGTGCCATCCGCAAGCACCTCGCCGAGTACCCGGGCCACTTCGACCCGCGCCAGTATCTCAAGCCGGCCCGCGAGGAGATGCGCAAGATGTACATCCACAAGATCATCAACGTCCTTGGTTCCAACGGCAAAGCCCGTTAGGACCTGTACGGCAGAAAAAGGGGTGCGACCGCTGGGCCGCACCCCTTTTTTATTCTCTCAAAGCATTCTCTTTCGCTTGAAGATGATCCAGATACTGACCACCAGGGCCGCCATGAGCAGGAAGAGCGCGAGCCAGGCCCACCATTTGTCAGCGAAGGGGAGGGTGACGTTCATCCCGTAGAAACTCGCCACGAGGGTGGCCGGCATCAGCAGCAACGACACGAAGGTGAAGATTTTCATGATGTTGTTCTGGTCGAGGTTGATGATGCCCAGGACGGTGTCCTGCAGATACTCGAGCCGCTCGAAGGTGAAGTTGACGTGGTTGATCAGGGAGGCGATATCCTGCAGGATGATCCCCAGATCGCCCCGCAGCTCCGGGTCCCGGGGGCCGCGTTTGCTCTTGAGGATGTTGGAGATGAGGCGCTGTTTGTCCACGACGTTCTCGCGGACGATCATCGCGTTTTCCTGCAACTGGTTGATATCCAGGAGGAACTCCTCGTTGATATCCTCTTTCTGGTTGATGCGCTTGCTGAACTGCGAGACATCCTTGGAGATCAGCTCTACGATATCCGCATCGAGGTCCACGCGCTTGTCCATGATCTCCACGAAGGTGGTGAAGCCGTCCGGGAACTGGTCGGGCAGGGCCTGGATCTTGAGCTGGAGGGTGTCCAGCGAACGCAGGGGAATCTCGCGGACGGTCGTGAGGATGCCGCCGGACAGGATGAAGGAGACGGGATCCATCAGCATCTCGTCATCGGCGGGGGAGAGGAAATTGGTGTTGGCGAAAATGACGCCGTCCTCTTCGTAGAAACGGGAGGAGCTCTCGATCTCCTCCGCTTCGGCCCGGCTCTGGATCTCCGTGCCGAGGAACGACTCGACGGCCCTCTTCTGCTCTCCTGTCGGTTGAAGGAGGTCTATCCAGAGGACATTTTCTTTGCCGATAGCAGCAAACTCCGTTTCGGACTGGCAGACGGCAATCCCGCCGCCTCGTCTGTAGAAAATCTTGATCATCTTCCTTCCTGGTTGGTCCCGGCACAATCGTCGGAAGGGGGTTAAACTTACGGGATAGCTCGCGTCACGGAGAAGCAAGCTTGCAAAAGTAGGAAGAATAATTGAATAATTCGCGCTTTGTCGTTACTTTTGTGTCCGTTTTTCGAAGAAAATGAACATTTTGGAAGCCATCCTGGTCGCGGCGTCGCTGTGTGCGGACTGCCTGGCTGTTTCGCTCTGCTCGGGCGTGACGCTGCGCAGCGTGCGCTGGCGCTCCATCCTGGGCGTCGCCCTGGCTTTCGCCGTGATCCAGTCGGGCCTGCTCGCCGCCGGCTGGGCCTTCGGCTATCTCTTTGTGGGCCTCGTCGAGAAGATTTCCCACTGGATCGCTTTCCTGTTGCTGCTCTATGTCGGCGGCTCGATGCTGCTGGAGGGTATCCGCGGCAAGGAGGAGGTGCGCGACCTGAACGGCTGGCGCAATGTCCTCGTCGGCGGCGTCGCGACGAGCATCGACGCGCTCGCCGTGGGCGTGGCGCAGTCGATGGAGGACGTGTCCCTGGCCGGCTTCCTGCCCCTGCTGGTCTCGGTGTTCGTGATCACGGCCCTGTCCGTTATGGTGGGCCTGCGGGGCGGAAAGGCCATCGGCGCGCGTTTCGGCCGCTGGGCCGAGATCGTCGGCGGAGCGGTATTGCTCGCCATCGGCGTCTCCGTGTTGCTCTGAGTTACGGTTTGAACGGCTGTCGTCCCAGCAGGGAGCGGCCGAGGGTGAGGGCGTCGGCGTATTCCAGGTCGTCGCCGAAACCCAGTCCGCGGGCGAGGGTGGAGACCCGGACCCCGCGATTCTCAATCTGCCGGTAAATATACAGGGCGGTCGTCTCGCCCTCGACATCGCCGCTCAGCGCAAGGATGATCTCCGGTGTGCTGGGCAGGACGGTGTCTTCTGCGTTCATCTGATCGATCCGATTCACCAACTCTTTGATTTTCAGGTCTGAAGGGCCAATCCCGTCGATGGGGGAGATGATGCCGCCGAGCACGTGGTAGACCCCGTGGTACTGCCCCGTGGCCTCGATGCTCATCACATCGCGCACGCTTTCCACCACGCAGATCGTGCGCGCGTCGCGTGTGCGGTCCGCGCAGATCGAGCAGGTGTCCGCATCTGCGATCATCTGGCAGATGTGGCAGTAGTGCACCTCATCGGCCAGGCGGTCGATCGCCGCGGTGAACTGGTGGATGCGCTCGGGGGTCTGCCCCAGCAGGTGCAGGGCCAGGCGCAGGGCGCTGCGCGAGCCCACGCCCGGCAGCGAGGCGATGGCCTCGACGGCTTCCTGGAGGATTTGGGAGGGATATTTCTCGGTCGAATACATTTTCTGCAAATCAACATAGCAAAGGTAGTGAAAATCAGAAATATTTACTAACTTTGCCCGCCCGAAATCCGGACCCGTTCCGGAGGGACAAGAAATAATGTTAAACTACTAGTTTGTTTTTATTACAAAATGGAAGAAATTAAGAATGAAATCGCTCCCGTCGAGGAGCAAAAAGAAACCAAGGTTTCCTCGCTGCGGATGAACGCGTCCGTGAAGCCGGAGGACTTTGATTGGGATGCCTTCGAGGGCGGCGACGTCTACGGTACCGAGGACAAGCAGGCCATCGAGGACGCCTACAGCGCCACCCTCTCCAAGGTCGTCGAGAACGAGGTGGTCGAGGGCGAAGTCACCGCCGTCGGCAAGCGCGAGATCGTCGTCACCATCGGTGGCAAGAGCGAGGGCGTCATCCCCGTATCCGAATTCCGCTACGATCCCGATGTCAAGGTCGGCGACAAGGTGGAAGTCTATGTCGAGTCCGCTGAGGACAAGAAGGGCCAGCTGGTGCTCTCCCACCGCAAAGCCCGCACCCTGAAATCTTGGGATAGAGTCAACGAGGCCTTCGAGAACGACGAGATTGTCAAGGGCTTCGTCAAGACCCGCACGAAGGGCGGTATGATCGTCGACGTGTTCGGCATCGAGGCCTTCCTGCCGGGCAGCCAGATCGACATCAAGCCGATCCGTGATTACGATCAGTTCGTCAACCAGAGCATCGACTGCAAGATCGTCAAGATCAACCAGGAGTTCCGCAACGTGGTGGTCTCCCACAAGGCTCTGCTCGAGGCCGAGCAGGAAGCCAAGCGCGCCGAGCTCATCAGCAAGCTGGAGAAGGGCCAGGTCCTCGAAGGCGTGGTCAAGAACATCACCAACTACGGTGTGTTCGTGGACCTCGGCGGCGTGGACGGTCTCATCCACATCACCGATCTCTCCTGGGGCCGTGTCAACCATCCCGAGGAGGTCGTCTCCCTGGATGAGAAGATCAAGGTCGTCGTGCTCGACTTCAACGAGCAGCAGAAGCGCATCGCCCTGGGTCTCAAGCAGCTCACCCCGCACCCTTGGGACAACCTCGACGCCAACCTCAAGGAAGGCGACAAGGTCAAGGGCAAGGTCATCCTCATTGCAGACTACGGCGCCTTCGTGGAGATCGAGCCGGGTGTCGAGGGTCTCGTGCACGTGTCTGAGATGTCCTGGTCCCCGAGGCTGCACTCCGCCCAGGAGTTCCTCAAGGTCGGCGACGAGGTGGACGCCCAGGTGCTTTCCATCGACCGTGACTCCCGCAAGATTTCCCTCGGTCTGAAGCAGCTCATGCCGAACCCTTGGGAGAGCATCCGCGAGAAGTACCCGGTCGGCAGCAAGCAGAAGGCCACGGTCCGCAACATCACCAACTTCGGCGTGTTCGCCGAGCTGGAGGACGGTGTGGAGGGCCTCGTGCACATCAGCGACCTGAGCTGGAACAAGATCAAGCACCCCTCCGAGGTGGTCGCCCCCGGCGATGTGATCGACGTCCAGATCCTCGACTTCGACGAGCAGAACCACAAGCTCAGCCTCGGCCACAAGCAGCTCATCCCGAATCCTTGGGACGAGATCGAGGCCAAGTACCCGGTCGGTTCCGTGGTGGAAGGCACTGTCGCCTCCACGACCGACAAGGGCGCCAACATCACCCTCGAAGGTGATGCCGAGGGCTTCGCGTTCACCCGCGAGCTCGTCAAGGAAGACGGCAAGCAGGCCGTCGCCGGCGAGACTCTGCCTTTCAAGGTGGTCGAACTCCGCCGCTCCACGCGCCGCATCCTCCTCAGCCACCTGCGTACCTACCAGGATGTCCGGGAGCGTGCCGCCGCCACCGAGGCCGAGAACACCAAGAAGGCCGTCAAGAAGGTCAACTCCAACATCGAGCGTGCGACCCTCGGCGACATCGACGCCCTGGCCGCCCTCAAGGCCAAACTCGAGAAAGGCGAGTAGTCCTTCCGTCCGATGAACTTCACACTCACGATAATGGGCACGGCTTCGGCCATGCCCATTTCTGATAGGAATCCAAGCGCCCAGGTCCTCGCCGTACAGGGGCGCTTGTTCCTGGTGGATTGCGGGGAGGGCACGCAGCAGCAGATGCGGCGTGCCCACCTCTCCTTCCTCAAGGTGGAGGCCATCTTCATCACCCACATCCACGGCGACCATCTCTTCGGGCTCTTCGGCCTGCTGGGCACGATGACGATGTACGGCCGCACGGCCGACCTGCACGTCTATGGCCCCCGGGCCCTGGGTTCCGTGCTCAATTTCTACAAGAGTTTCTTCGGCGAGCACGACAGCTACGAGATCCGCTTCACCCCCGTGGACTGTGCCGAACCCGTTCTCATCCACACCTCCAAGTGGGTGAAGGTCAGCGCCTTCCCCCTCCGGCACAAGATCGAGTGCTATGGATACCGCTTCGATGAGATCGTGACGGAGCGACATCTCCGGGAGAATCCCGCCTATCGGGGGAAGTCGTATGCGTATTGCTCCGACACGACCCCCTTCCCGGAGCTGGCGGAGTGGGTGCAGGGCGTAGACCTGCTCTACCACGAAGCCACCTATCCGGTCGCGATGGCCGACAAGGCTGCCGAGCGCGGCCATTCCACCTCGGCGCAAGCCGCTGCCTGCGGACGCGACGCCGGAGCCGGCCGCCTGGTGATCGGCCATTATTCTTCCCGCATCAAGGACTTCGACGCCCTTCTGGCGGAGTGCCGGGAGCTCTTCCCGGAGACGGTCGCCGCCCAGGACGGGGATGTCTTCGAGATCTGAGAGGAGATACGGTAAAGGAATTTTTCGTATATTCGCGGAAATGAAACGTCTGTTGATCCTTGTCTGTGCGGCGGCGCTCGCCCTGGGCGCCGGCAGCAATCCGCGTCTGTCCTATATCGAGAAGTACGCGGCCCTGGCCGTGAGCGAGATGCAGCGTGCCGGCGTGCCGGCCAGCATCACCCTCGCCCAGGCGCTCGTGGAGTCGGGGGCCGGACAGTCCCCGCTGGCCGTCTATGCCAACAATCATTTCGGCATCAAGTGCCACAACGACTGGACGGGCAAGAAGTATTACAAAGATGATGACAAGGACAAGGAGTGTTTCCGCGCCTATGCGAGCGTGGAAGAGTCCTACCGTGCCCACTCCGATTTCCTGCGCGCCCGCGACCGCTACAAAAGCCTTTTCGACCTGGATCCGACCGACTACAAAGCCTGGGCCCGGGGACTCAAGCGGGCCGGCTACGCCACCGATCCGGACTACGCGAACAAATTGATCAACCTCATCGAGGACTTCGGCCTGGACCGCTACGACCGCGGCGTGGAGGTGGAAGTGCCGACACCTAACGAATTGGAAACCCCGCGCGAGCTCGTCCCCGAGTCCCTGCGCGACGCCCGCTACCGGGAATCCGTCTCGCTTTCGCTCGTCCGACCGGTCTACGAGCAGAACGGAGTCCGCTTCGTGCGCGCCATCGAGGGGGAGAGCTATTCCTCCATCGCGGACAGCTACGGCCTCTTCCTGCGGGAAATCCTCCGTTTCAACGACGTGGACAAGGATGAGATCCTGGATCCGGGTACGCCGGTCTACATCGCCCACAAGAATGCGGAGGGCGTCGTGGGCAAGTATGTCGTGGACCGCGAGGGAGAGACCCTCTGGGAGATTTCCCAGCGCTTTGGCATCCAGCTCAAGAAACTCCGGCTCTACAACGCCTTCCGCGGTGCCGCCCCGCTCGAGCCGGGCGACACCGTGTTGCTGCGCAAACCCTAGGATTATTTATTGACCCCAGCTCTGGCAGGCTTCCAGGACGGCGGGAACGCCGGCCTGGGAGGCGCTGCGGTATTTCTTGAACCAGGCGTCAATCTCGTCTGCGTGGTCCGGGAAGGCTTTCTGGCAATTCTTCTTGTTGAAGTTGACGAATTTCCCGCCGGTATAGAGGGTGGCCGTCTCCGTCATCCGGTAGGAACTGTCCTTGACCTGGTTAAGCTCATAGATGCGGCCGTCTCCGGTCGAGAAACTGCCGTATTCGGTGATGGCTGCGGTACGTGTCTCCATGCCGAAGGCACCGACCTTGACGTCGTCCATCAGGTCCACCTTGCGCTCCACGGCCAGGCTGGTCTCGCGGTTCAGCGGGTACATGCGCACGAAGTTGCCGTCCCGGAACTGGAAACTCACATCCCCGATGGTGGCGCCGCTCAAGGTGCCGTCATTCACGACGACCCGCTCCTGCCCCGTTTCATCCTTGAAACGCACCGACCCGTCGATGGCGCAGATGTTGAGCAGGCCGACGACGGGGGTCTTGCCCTGGAAGTAGATGGTCCCCTGGCTGAACTCGGGCAGGAGATAGAAGACTTCCGGGGGGATGGTTTTCCCTTCCTTCTGGCAGAAGGCGGGGGACAGGGCGGCCAGTGCGGCCAGCAGGACACAAAGACACTTTTTCATAGCCGGGTTTGAGGATTATTTGAACAGCTTCGGAGCGAAGGTGTTGAGGTAGAGCCGCCAGTTGGCCCAGGTGTGGCCGCCGTCGGAGACGAAGAAGATGTGGTCCAGGCCCTGCTCGGTGAGGGTCTTGTCCAGGGTCTTGGAGCCTTCGAAGAGGAAGTCGGCGTCGCCGCAGGCGAGGAAGTAGAGCTTCACGCCGGCCTTCTTGAGCGCTGCGACCTGCTCGGGACTGGCGCTGCCGGCCGCGGAGAGCGGGCAGATGTAGTCGAACATCTGCGGATAGAGGTTGGAGGCGGTGATGGTGTGGCCGCCGCCCATCGACAGGCCGGCGATGGCGCGGGCCTCAGGCTTCGCGATGACGCGGAAATTCTTCTCGATGAAGGGGACGATCTCCTCGCAGAGGCTGACCACATAGCCGTTGGCGACACGGTTGCGCTCGGCCTCGGGCAGGCTCTGCAGGGCGTTGCGGTCCACGCGGGCCTGCTGTTTGGTCGGGAGGCCCAGGGTCGCGGCGGCCTGCTGATTGGCATTGCCGTTCGGCATCACGACGATCATCGGCTCGGCGAGACCTTTCTCGATCAGGTTGTCGAGGATCTGGGCGGTGCGGCCCATGGAGATCCAGGCCTCCTCGTCGCCGCCGGCGCCGTGCAGCAGGTACAGGACCGGATATTTCTTTTTGGGGTTGTTCTCGTAGCCGTAGGGGGTGTAGACGGTCAGGCGCCGGTTGATGCCGAGCACTTTGCTGTCATACCAGGGATGGCTGACCGTGCCGCGCTGGTTGGCTTCGGTGTAGTTCTCGGTGCGCTGGCCGGGGACGATGAGCATGTTGAGGAAGCGGGTGCCGTCGCGCTGCACGAGGATGTTCTGCGGGTCATTCACGGCCACGCCGTCCACCACGAAATTGTAGGTGTAGATCTCCGGCGCGGGAAGCGGGAGCTTGACGGACCAGACATTGTTCGCTCCGCGGACCATGTCGACGGCGCCGCCGTTGGGGTTGGCGCGCCACGAGGGGCTGAGCTTGACATAGGTCGCGTAGTCGGCGCGGAAGCGGAAGGTTACGCTGTCGCCCTGGATCTCAGGGGAGACGACGGGGGCCGCGCGGCCGCGGTTGAAATTGGCAAGTTCCTGGGCGTTCACGGAGAGGACGGCAACCAGACAGATGGCGAGGGCGGTAAGGATGCGTTTCATTATGGGTTTATTAATTGGTTATTCAAGTCTGACAAATATACTCAATTCTTTGCTATATTTGTCTCTTGTTAGCATTGATTATAAGAATAAAGTCATATTGTATGAAAAATCCCCGATTCTTTCCCGTCCTGCTGGCCGGCGTGGCCGTCCTGCTGGCCGCCTGCACCCCGAAGACGCCCCAGGCGCGCCTGGCCGCCCTGGATCCGAAAGTCGATGCACTGATCGCCCAGATGACCCTCGAGGAGAAGGTCGCGATGCTCCACAGCAAGACCAATATGTCTTCCGCCGGCATCGAGCGGCTCGGCATCGCCGACGTGCACTATGCCGACGGCCCCTTCGGCATCCGTGAGGAAGGCGTGCCCAATGGCTTCCAGTCCGCAGGTTGGCAACTCGACTCCGCCACCTATTTCCCGACCGGATCGGCTCTCGCCGCCACCTGGTCGGAGGAATTGGCTTACGCCTACGGCACCGGGATGGGCATCGAGGCCCGCCTCCGCGGCAAGGATGTCCTCCTCGGCCCCGCCATCAACATCCAGCGCCTGCCGGTCGGCGGCCGCACCTATGAGTACCTGAGCGAGGACCCCATCCTCAGCGCGGCTCTTTCGCTGAATTATACCAAAGGCGTCCAGGACCAGGGTACGGCGGTCTGTATCAAGCATTTCGCCGTCAATAACCAGGAGACCAACCGGGGCAGCGTGGATGCGCAGGTGGATGAGCGGACCCTCCGCGAGATCTACCTCAAGCCTTTCGAGCGGGCCGTGGTCGAGGGCGGTGCGATGAGCGTGATGTCCGCCTACAACAAAGTCAACGGCGACTATTGCTCCGAGAACGAGCACCTGCTGAACGAGATCCTCCGCGGCGACTGGGGCTTCAAGGGCTTCGTCGTGTCCGACTGGGGCGGCACCCACAGCACGATGGGGGCGATGCTCCACGGCCTGAACGTCCAGATGACGGGCAGCCGCTACCTCGGCCAGCCGGTCATTGATTCTATCGCCACCGGCGCCCTGACCGAACAGCTCGTGGACGAGAAAGTCCGCCAGATCCTCCGCGTCCGCCTGGCCGTCGAGGCCGTTCCCGACGATGTGGCCAATACGAAGATGACCTCCCAGCCGGAGTGTCAGCAAATCGCCCGGGCGGTGGCTGAGAAATCGATCGTCCTGCTCAAGAATGAAGGCGGTCTGCTGCCGCTCTCCAAGGACGTGAAGAAGATTGCCGTCATCGGCCAGAATGCCGTCCTGAAGACGCAGTCCGGCGGCGTGGGCGCCGGGGTGAAGGCCCTTTATGAGATCACCCCGCTGATGGGTATCCAACGGCGCGCAGGCGATGCCGTCGAGGTCGCCTATGCCCCGGGCTATAAGAATTTCCCCGGCCGCCGCTGGGGTCCTGCGGCCGCCGATCCCGATCCGCTCGTGGCCGCGGCCATCGATGAACCGGCCGATCCGGAACTGCTCGCCGAGGCCGTCGCCCTGGCCCGCGAGGCCGATGTCGTGATCTTCGTCGGCGGCACCAACAAGAGCATCGAGACCGAAGGCAGCGACCGCGCGGACATCGATCTGCCCACCGGGCAGAACGAATTGGTAAAGGCCCTCGCCGAGGCCAATCCCAAGCTGGTGACCGTGCTGATTTCCGGCGGCCCCACCGACCTTCGCGAACTCGAGCCCGTCAGCCCGGCCATCCTCCAGGGCTGGTGGAACGGCACCGAGGGCGGCACGGCCCTCGCCGAGGTTCTCTTCGGCGACATCGCCCCTTCCGGCAAACTCCCGTTCACCTTCCCCGCCAAGCTCGAGGATTCCCCGGCCTTCGCCCTGGGCAATTTCCCCGACCGGAGCCGGGAGGAGGATCTGTTCACCCGCCAATATCGCAATGAGATGCTCGGCGCCGCGGCCGGCGGACTTCCTGCCGCTCCCCGCCAGCCGGTCTCCCAATATACCGAAGGCCAGCTCGTGGGCTACCGCTGGTTCGACACCAAGGGCGTGAAGCCGATGTACGCATTCGGCCACGGCCTCTCCTATGTGGATTTCGAGTATGGTACGATGAAAGCTTCGGTGGGCCGGAAGGCGGTCAAGGTTTCCTTCCCGCTGACCAATACCGGGGCGATGGATGCCGACGAGGTCGTGCAGCTGTATGTCAGCCGTCCGGGCGCCAAGGTCGAATGGCCGGCCAAGGAACTCAAGGCCTTCGCCCGCGTGAGCCTCAAGAGCGGCGAGCAGAAGACTGTCCGCCTGGAGATCCCCTTCGACGACCTGCGCTACTGGAACGTGGACAAGAACGGCTGGGATCTCGAACACGGCCGCCTGACCCTCCTTCTCGGCGCCGCCTCCGATGACATCCGCCAGCAGGCCGAAGTAAGCTTCTAGCGTGAAGAAACTCACTTATATTCTTCTGGCCCTGGTCGTGCTCGCGATCGGGGGCGTGCTGGGGTTCAGCTGGTTGCGGGATAACAAACTGCCCAATTTCCGCAAGCAGGCGGAGATCTACGTCCAGCCCGGCGCCACGGCGGACCAGGTCCTGGAGGAAATCGCACAGAAGGCGCAGGTGATCAGCCGCAAGAGCCTGGAACGCTGTTTCCGGGCCAAGCAGGTGGATCAGTACCTCACGCCCGGGCACTACACCGTGTCCCCGTCCAATGCCAGCGTCTATGTGGCGCGTATGCTCAACAACGGCTGGCAGAGCCCCGTGCGGCTCTCCCTGACGGGCAACCTGCGCATCAAGAGCAACATCGCCGCCAAGATCGCGAGCCAGCTCCTGCTGGATTCCGCGACCGTCTACAAGGCCCTGAATGACGAGCAGCTGCTCGCCGACTACGGCTTCACGCCGCGCACGGTCTTCTCGCTGCTGATGCCCGACACCTACGATGTCTATTGGACCTGCTCGATGGTGGATGTGCTGGACCGGCAGAAAGCCGCCTGGGATGCCTTCTGGACCGCGGACAATGACGCCAAGGCCCGCGCCCTGCGCCTGTCCCGCCAGCAGGTCTCGACCCTCGCGTCCATCGTGGACGCCGAGTCCAACTACGAGCCGGAGATGCCCAAGATCGCGGGGGTTTACCTGAATAGATTGAAGGTCGGGATGCCCCTGCAGGCAGACCCGACCATCGCTTTCTGTTACGATTACAAACTGAACCGCATCCTGCTCAAGCACCTCGAGGTGGACTCCGCGTACAATACCTACAAGTATGCCGGACTGCCGCCCGGGCCCATCTGCGTGCCCGGCCGCGCCGCCCTCGAGGCCGTGCTGAACCCCGATTTCGGCGGCGCGTGGGGCGCGGGCAATCTCTACTTCTGCGCCAATGCGGACTTCTCCGGCCAGCACGTCTTCGCGAAGACCCTCACGGAGCACAACCGCAATGCCCAGGCCTTCCAGGCCGCGCTCAACCGCCGGGGCCGGCGCTAGGGCCTCCTAGCGCAGCACGAAGTTGACGGGGAACTGGTAGGTGACGTTGACGCTGCGGTCGCGCTGCCGGCCGGGCTCCCATTTCGGGGAGAGGGCGACCACCCGCAGGGCCTCCTTGTCCAGCGAAGGATCCACCCCGCGCAGCAATTTCACATTGCCCACGGAACCGTCTTTCAGGACGGTGAACTGCACCATCACGCGGCCCTGTACGCCGTTCGCCTTGGCGATCTCGGGATAGTCCAGGTGCTGGGAGATCCAGCGGCTGAAGTCGTTGGCGTCGCCGCCCTGGAAGGAGGGTTTCTGCTCCACCAGCACGAAGGGGACCTCCTCTTCTTCGATGGGATCGTCCACGACCACCTCGCGATAGTCATACATAGGTACCTCGATGTCCGAATCGTCGAAGATGACCACGTCGTCGGTCTTGACATCATCGTCCACGATGGTCAGGATTTCGGAAAACTGCGGAATGGCAGGGGCTTTCGGCGGCTCCGGCGGGGTGTCCCGGATGATGGGGACGATCTCCTCGTCGATGAGGGTCTGGCCGGTGGCCTGGAAGACGGGCACCTTGCGTACGGCCGTGCTGTAGGAGAAGGCGCCGATGGCAGCGAGCAGAGACACGATGAGTCCGAGCTCCAGGAAAAGGACTCTCTTGTTTTCGAGAGAGGCTTGGGGTGTTTTCTTGGTTTCCATAACTTTTCGGGTTTTGCTTGTCCGTTGCAAAGTTATGGCCGAAAACGGGCGCGGACCAAATTTTCGGGCCTGTAAATAATCTCGCGGCGCCTCCGTAAATGTCTGATAATGAGTACAATACAAAGAAACGATCCGCGAAAAAATCTCGCGGATCGCAAGTGTCTGATAATCAATAAGTTAAAAACTACTCCAAACAGGCGCGCAGGAGCTCGCGGTCCGGGGCGGAGGACTCTTCGATCCTTCCCTTGAGCCGCCAGAGGCGGTTGTTCACGACTCCTTTCTCCTTGTCCATCAGGGTGGCCATCGCCGTGCGGCTGAAGCCCGAGGCCGCCAGGACGAAGAGTTTGACGTCCTCGGGCTTGCAGTTCGGGAGCTGGGCGCGGAGTTTGGACGCGGCGCCGTCCCGGGCGGCGTCCACGGCCTGCTCCAGGCGCGCGAGCACCTTCGGGTCTTCCCGCAGGCCTTCGACGGCCAGTTTGACCTCCTTGAGCAGGTTCTTCTGCAGTTTGTCCGTCCCCTCGAAGACGTAATACTGCTCGCAGAGCCGTTCGAGCACCTCGTTCTTGCCGGCGGCCGTATCCCGGAGCCGGCGGGAGGTGGTGGCGAGCCGGTCCTGCAGCTCCTCGGCGATGCCGATGTAGCGTTCCGTTTCGGCCCGCTCCTCGGAGAGGGCCATCTCGGCGGCGATCCGGCGGGCCCGCAGGTACCACAGCAGGGTGCTGGCGACCCCGATCAGGAGCATCAGCAGGGCCCAGATGCCCATTCGGGAGGTCCGCAGGCGCTCTTCGGAGAGTTCGCGCCGCCCCTGCAGATAGTCTTCGCGGGCGAAGGAGACGGCGCTCTGCAGGGCGGTGAGATCCTCGGCGTTGCCGTAGGCGGTCACCTGCTCGAGGGCGTGGAGCGCTTCGGCGTCCCGGCCGGCGCGGGCGGCCACCTGGTATTGGCGGAAGCGGAAGCGGTTCAGGTCCGCTCCGGTCTCGACCCGGGCGCGGGAGCGGGCCAGGCAGCGCCGGGCTTCGGCATCCTGCCCCTGCAGGGCGGCGGCGTAGGCGAGCACGCCCCAGTCCGCGCTGTTCAGCGGGTAGTTCAGGCTGTCCCGTACGCGGAAAAGCATTTCCCGGGCGTTCCCGGGCTCGGGGGGCGTCTTTTCCAGGGAGAGGGCCGCGTAGCTCTGCAAGCAGCGGACCTGGGTGAGGGTGTCGGCCGCCTCGGCGGCCTCTTGCAGCACGGTGCGGAAGATCTGCTCCGCCTCGTCGTAGCGTTCGAAGTTGTACCAGGCCTGGGCGTATTCCAGCAGGGTCCGGCGGCTCTCATCTTCCCGCCCGGCGCGCTCGAAGGCCTGCCAGGAAGCGTAGAGTTCGCGCGCGGCGGCGAGGTGCTGGAGGGAGGCGTTGTAGTTGTAGGCCAGTTCGCGGCGGACCTCGCCCGTGGCGCCGTCATCCTGAAGCTCCTGCGCCGCGGCGAGGGCTTTCTCGAAGGAAACGACGGCCCGGTAGAGTGCACCCTCCGAGGACTGCAGCCGGCCGAGGCGGTACCAGGCGTCCAGGCGCTGCTGCGCACTGCCCCGGGTCTCGAAGTAGTCCGCAGCCGCGGCGAGCGCTTCCGTTTCTTCGGTCGGGACGAAACCGTAGCACGCCTCCTGGGCACGCACGAGCAGCAGGGCCTGTTCGGCCCGCAGGCCCCTGGGGTGCAGGCGGGCGGCATCGATGCCCTCCAGCAGTACGAGGCTGCTGTCAGGCGCCTCCTGCAACAGGGCCTCCGCCTTCCTGAGCGTGGCCTTGGGGCCCGCCGTACAGGCGCTCAGCGCCACCAATAATATAAATGCACTTCGCATAATCAAACGAAAAAGGGGAAACGTTTCCGCTTCCCCTTGTCGGGATGATCTGACTCGAACAGACGACCCCTACGTCCCGAACGTAGTGCGCTAGCCAACTGCGCTACATCCCGTTTTCTCGTTGCTTTGCTGCGTCCGCTTCGCTCAACTTCCTCTCTCAGTCAGTCACAATCTTCAGATTGCTCCTTCCTTCGTTCGTCGTTTCACTTGCGGCCATCCGCAAATCAACTTCGAAATAAAAAACTCAAACTTGTCAATCCGGCAGTGCCGGAAATGGATTGCAAAACTACAACAAAAAATGCTTTTAAGCAAGTTTGTTGATGTAAACCGCGATGCCGCTCTTGAGGTTGGAGGCCTTGTTCTTGTGGATGAGGCCGATCTTGGCGAGCTTGTCGATCATGGCATAAACCTTCGGGGCGTTGGCTTCGGCCGTGGCCTTGTCGGTGGTGTTGCGAATGTCGCGGATAGCGTTGCGGGTGGTCCTTGCATAATAACGATTATGCAATCTGTGCCTTTCGTTCTGGCGATCGGCTTTCTTTGCTGATGCTGTATTTGCCATTGTTGTTCTTTTAATATTTTAGTAGTGGGTAGGAGAATCGAACTCCTATTGCAAGAATGAAAATCTTGAGTACTAGCCGTTATACGAACCCACCAAACTCATCCCACGGCGCTATACGCCAAAATGGGACTGCAAAGATAGAAATATTTTTGGATAAGACAAACTAATTTGCACCATTTTCTTCTCGCTGAGCGGCTTCCTTCCATTCCCAGGAGTAGAGGAGCGACTCAACCTGGCGGAGATACTGCCGCTTGTCGAAGCGCGGAGCATAGACGAAGGCTTCCGCCACGAAGATTTCGCTCCCGTCCGGGCTGTAGAACGAATGCGAAACGAAGGGACCGCCCATGAAGTCGTTCTGCACCTCCCACATCCCGCGCGTCTGGACGAAATCACGTCCGCGGAACTTGATGAACTCCATCGTGGCGGGGAAGAACTCGCTGGTAGTCATATACATACCTTCATTCCGCCCGGGCACGTTCTCGGCCATCACCTGGTTGCGTCGGGCGATGATCTTGTCGAGTTCGAAGGGATTCTCCTCGGCGGGATAGCGGTAGATGAGCACATCCTGGTAGACGCCTTCTTTGTCGTCTGCGATCCAGACGAAATCCTCCGAACTCTTGCGGATCTTGTATCCGGTGGGGAAGTGGGGCGAACCGCCGAAGAGTTCCGAGACCCGGTTGTAGATCGAGGACTCTTCGTAGCGGAGGGTGTTGCGGATCACGCGGTCGCGCTCCGCCTGCTCGATGGAGCTGACGATCATCGGGCCCTTCTCCTTGAGCAGCTCGGATGCCTGGCCGGAGTCGGGCGCGCTGAGCTGGATGACGCACTGGGGCTGGGCCCAGAGGTCGTGCTTGTAGATGATGCCGGTGCTGTCCACCTGCGGACCTACGATGAAGAGGATGATGTTGCGGTGGACTTTGAAGAGGTCGCCGAAAGCGGACGGGACCACGTTGACGAGTGAATACAGGGGCTCTTTCTGGGCGAGCCAGGGGCAGTCGTGCGCGAGCAGTTCGCGGACATCGTTGCCGAGGGTGTTCTCCCAGTCGGGTTTTTCCATCACGACGATGATTTCGCCTGCCTTGCCGCTGACGCTGGGCAGCAGGTAGCGGGTGGCCTTGCAGCCGGACAGGGCCAGGAGCGCCGCGAAGGCGGTCACGAGAAGGGTGAAACTGTGCCTTTTCATATCTTTTTGCTTTAATGGATGATTCTGGAAATGTCATTGCCGAATGCGAGGAACATCAGGCCGATCACGATGGCCATCCCCACCATCTGCGCCACGACGAGGAATTTCTCGCCGGGCTTGCGGCCGGAGATGATCTCATAGAGGGTGAAGAGGATGTGACCTCCGTCCAGCCCCGGGATGGGAAGGAGGTTCATGATGGCGAGCATGATGGACAGCAGGGCGAGGATGCTCAGGAAGCGGTACCAATCCCAGGTCTCGGGGAAGACCTGGCCGATGGCGATGAAACTGCCCACGGACTTGTAGGCGCCCGTGGAGGGCCGGGCCACCAGGCGCAGGTCCTCGAGGTAGCCCCGGATGGTCTCTCCGGCCACCCGCCAGCCGGCGGGTATGGCTTCGAGCAGGTCGTAATGGCGGACCTGGATGCCCGGTGCCTGCATATAGACCCCGATGCGGCCGAGGCTGTCCACGCGCATGTTCATCCCGAGGGTATCTTCTCCGCGCACGACCTGCGCGGGAATCTGCTGCGAGGCCAGTGAGGCGAGCAGTTCGCGGGAGTCCTGTACATATTCCACCTCGTGGCCGTCGAAGGAGACGATGCGGTCCCCCCGGAGCAGGCCGGCGCCGGCATTGAGGCTGCTGCTCATCACGGAGTCCACCACGAAGGGGACGGCCAGGTCGAACATCAGCGGGTCGTTCAGCAGTTCGCCGATGCGGGACTGGTCGATGTAGATGTCGAGGGTGTCGCCCTGGCGCAGGACGGTGACTTTCTTGACGTCCCGGCGGGCGATGTCCGCCTGGAGCATGCCGAAGTTCTCCGGGACATAGTCGTCGAGCCGGAGGATCTCGTCGCCGGTGCGGAAGCCCATCTCGTAGCCCAGTTCGTCCACGTAGATGCGGCTGCCGCGGTTTTCGATGTAGGATTCGCCCCAGATGGCCATGATGGCGATGTAGGCGAGGATGGCGAAGATGAAGTTGTTGATCACGCCGCCGGCCATCACCAGCAGGCGCTGCCAGGCCGGGTGCGTGCGGAACTCCCAGCTCTGGGGTTCGCGCTCGAGCTGCTTGAGGTCCATCGATTCATCGACCATCCCGGCGATCTTGCAGTAGCCGCCGAACGGGAGCCAGCCGATGCCGAACTCCGTGTCGCCCCAGTGCCAGCGGGCCAGGGCCTTGCCGCCCACGTCGAAGAAGAGATAGAATTTCTCGACGCGGATGTGGAAAAGCCGGGCCCAAAGGAAATGTCCGAACTCGTGGATGAGGATGAGTACGGACAGCGCCAGGATGACTTGTATGATCTTAACGAAGATAACCATCGGCAATGGCGGCGATTTCGCGGTTGGTCTCGAAGATGTCTTCGAGCGATGGATTTGCTACAAAATCCATTCCCGCGAGGGCGCGTTCGGCGATCTTGGCGATATCGTAGAAGGAGATCAGGTCTTTGAGGTAGGCGGCCACCGCCACTTCGTTGGCGGCATTGAGTGCGCAGGGGGCATTGCCGCCCCGGCGCAGGGCCTCGTAGGCAAGGGCGAGACAGGGGAAGCGGCCGGTGTCGGGCGCTTCGAAACTCAGCGAGCCCAGGGCGGCGAAATCCAGCCGCTTATTGCCCACGGTGAGCCGTTCCGGGAAGGCGAGCGCAAAGCCGATGGGTTCCCGCATGTCCGGGCAGCCGAGCTGGGCGATCACGGCGCCGTCTGCGAATTCCACCATCGAATGGATGACGGATTCGGGGTGCACGACCACTTGGATCTGCTCCGGGGCGAGGTCGAAGAGCCAGCGGGCTTCGATGACTTCGAAACCCTTGTTCATCATCGTGGCGGAATCGATGGTGACCTTGGCGCCCATATCCCAGTTGGGGTGCCGGAGGGCCTGGGCGGCGGTGGCCCCGGCGATCCGCTGTTTTTCCCAAGTGCGGAAAGGGCCGCCGGAGGCGGTCAGATGGACTTTTTCCACGGGGTTCTCGCCGGCGGCGAGCAGGCACTGGAAGATGGCGGAGTGCTCGGAATCGACCGGCAGGAGGACCCCGCCGTGGGCGCGGGCCGTGGCGGTGACCACCTCACCCGCCGCCACCAGGGTCTCCTTGTTGGCGAGGGCCACGATCTTGCCGGCGCGCAGGGCGGCGAGGGTGGGCCGCAGGCCGCTGAATCCGACCATCGCCCCCACGACGATGTCCACGCAGCTCATCGCCACGAGTTCGCAGAGGCTGTCCACACCGGCCCAGACCTTGGTGTCGCGGCTCTGCAGGGCGTCCGCCACCTCCCGGTAGCGCGCCTCGTCGCAGATGACCACGTTGGCGGCGTCGAACTCGACGGCCTGCCGGATGAGCAGGTCCACGCTGCGGCGTGCGGAGAGCAGGACGACTTCGAAGCGGTCGGGGTGCTGACGGATGACATCCAGCGTCTGGGTGCCGATGGATCCCGTGGACCCGAGGATGGCGATTCTTCTTTTCACTTAAAAACTGATGTATTGGGTCGGGTCGATGCTTTCCCCGTCGTGCCAGAGTTCGAAGTGCAGGTGGTCTGCTGCCAGACCGGACGAGGTGCCGCCGACCAGGGCGACGGGCGTGCCGGCTTTGACGGCCTCGCCGGCGCTCCGGAGGACTTTCTGGTTGTTGGTATAGACGCTCAGCAGGTCTCCGCGGTGCTGGAGGATGACGATGTAGCCCTCTTCGGCGTCCCAGCCGCTGAAGACCACCGTGCCGTCCAGTACGGCGCTGACCACGGTGCCGGTCGGGGCCGAGATGTCGATGGCGGGGTGGAGGACGCGGTCAAAGGGGGTGACGACAACGCCTTTGAGCGGGGCGAAGAAGTGCTGCCCCTCCAGGGGGAGGTTGCGTTCCGGCCGGGTGCTCACGCCGAATTGTTCTTCTTTCCGGACGGTCTCGCGGAGGACGGAGTCGCGGCGCGCAAGTTCGGCGGGCGACTTGTCGGAGAGGTAGCGCGCGCTCCCGGCGCGCACGAGGCTGTCGAAATCCGGGACCGGGCTGCCGGTGAGCACGCGGCTGAGGTGCTCGGCGTAGAGGTCCCAGCGGGTCAGGGCCTGCTCCAGGGAGTCGATCTTGATGGTGTTGGCCACGGCCTCGCGCCGGGAATGGGCGTCCGGGTAGCCGGGAATGATGGTGCGCAGCGGCGTGAAGGCGAACAGGCAATAGAAGACGAGCAGGAGGACTAGCACGAAGGTGATGATCCAATAGACCAGCTGGGGGCGGGTGAAGCGGATGGAGCGGATCGCATCGTGGGTCTCATTATCCACGAAGGACAGGCGGTACGTCCGTTTGAGGGAGCCCGGATTTTGTCTTCCCATACTTTTGAATTAAATTTGCAGTGATGAACAGGACGATAGGCATTGATTACGGACGAGCCCGGGTCGGCGTCGCGGTCAGCGACCCGCTGGGCATCTTCGCATCTCCCCTCGAAACCGTTCCTGCTGCAAAGATAATAGAATATCTCCAAAAATACGCCGCTTCCGAGCACGTGGAGCGATTTGTCGTGGGCTGGCCGCTCAATCTTAACGGCGCCCCGGCCGAGGCGGCGGCGGACGTGGAGAAATTCTTGAAGCGGCTGCGCAAGGCCTTCCCGGGGGTGCCCGTGGAATTGGAGGACGAGCGTTTTACCTCCGTGCTGGCGCACCGGGCGATGATCGAGGGCGGAATGAAGAAGAGCGATCGCCGGGACAAGGCTTCCGTGGACCGGATCAGTGCCGCCATCATCCTGCAGAGCTACCTGGACAAGAAGAAATGATACAAGCGATTTATCTGTATGGTTCGGACGTGCTGCGAAAAGTCGCCGCACCGGCCGATCTTTCTGACAAGGAGGGAATCCAGACCCTGGTACAGGACCTCTGGGATACCCTTGCCCACTCCGATGGCTGCGGTCTGGCGGCGCCCCAGATCGGGGTGAGCCGGCGCGTGGCCGTGGTCAACGGCGACGTGATGGCCGATATCTATCCCTACCTGAAAGGCTTCCGCCGCACCTTCATCAATCCCGTGGTCACCGCCGAGAGCGGCACGATGTGCGAGTACAACGAGGGCTGTCTCAGCGTGCCGGGCATCTATGCCGATGTCCGCCGTCCCGAAGTCATCACCGTCGAGTATTATGACGAGAATCTCGAAAAGCAGACGGAGACCTTCGACAAATTCGCCGCGCGGATGATCCAGCACGAGTTCTCCCACCTGGACGGGCAGCTGTTCACCGACCTGGTGGCGCCGATCCGGCGCAAGATGCTCGCCAAGAAGCTGGGGAACATCGCCCACGGCAAGGTAAGCACCGCCTACAAAGCCAAAATCAAATAGCGTGGAGTTCGAAGGCATCGTCAATGCCCGGGATCTCGGCGGGCTTCCCTGCGGAGGAAAAACCGTCCGCAAGGGGCTGTTGCTGCGCACCGGCCATCTCCACGATGCCACCCCCGCCGACGTGGCCCTGCTGCAGGATCATTTCCGCCTGCGGCGGATTTTCGATTTCCGGACGATGGACGAGGCTGCGGCCCAGCCCGACCGGACGATTCCCGGGGCCGAGCATATCCTGCTGCCCACCCTGGATGTGGAGGCCGAGCGCCGGAGCGGCGAGGCCGTGCCTGCGGAGACCTGGCTCGACCTGCCTTCCCACATCGTCCGCCTGGCCTTCACTCCGCTATTCCAAGGCAAGGCCCGGGAGCTGTATCCCTCGCTCGTGCTGAGTGACTTCTCGCAGCTGCAGTATGCCGCTTTCCTGAATATGATCCTCGAGACGCCCGACGGGGCCGTGCTCTGGCATTGCTCCCAGGGCAAGGACCGCACGGGGATGGGGGCTGCCTTCGTGCTCGGTGCGCTGGGCGCGGACCGGGAGACCATCGTCGCCGATTTCGATCGCTCCAACGACATCTACCGTCCGCTGGTGGATCGCTTTTGCGCCGAGGTCGATGCGCGGGGCGGGGGCGAGCGGGAGAAGGACGTGGTCCGGGCATTCATGGGCGTGAGTACGCGCAATTTCTGCGGGACCCTGGACCTGATCGACCGGGAGTGGGGATCGCTCGAACGCTTCATCCTCGAGCGGCTGGATCTCGAAACCGAGGACCTGCTCGTCTTGCGCGACCGCTACCTGGAATAGGACAAGTGCGTTTTTTTTCTTACCTTTGAGGTCCACTAAACTGATTATTCAATATGGGAGCATTCCACGCATATGATATCCGCGGGATTTACGGAGAAGACTTCGACCGGACGACCGCCTATAAGGTCGGATACTTCATTCCGGAATTGCTCGGTGCCTCCGAAGTGCTCGTCGGCCGCGACTGCCGGGTCTCTTCGCAGGAGATCCGCGATGCCCTGGTGCAGGGCATCTGCGATGCCGGCGCCGATGTGACCGACATCGGCCTGAGCAGTACCCCGATGGTTTATTTCGCCACCGCCAACTATGGTTTCAAGGCCTCCGTGCAGATCACGGCCAGCCACAACCCCGCCCGCTACAACGGGATGAAGGTCAGCCGCGAGCTGGCCCTGCCCGTGGGCCTGGATACCGGCCTGGGGCAGATCCGGGACTGGATTGACGAAGGCCGTCCGACCCCCGTCGCCGCCAGGCGGGGCGTCGTCCGCTCCAAAGACATCCACCGGGACTATCTCGACTTCATGCTGAAGTTCAAGGGTGATTACAGCGGTCTCAAGATCGCTTTCGACCTGTCCAACGGGATGGCCTGCCTGTTCGCCCACGAGGTTTTCGGCGAGGAGCCGGAATACCTTTTCGATACGCTGGACGGCCGTTTCCCCAACCACGAGCCCAACCCGCTGGTCGCGAAGAACGTCGAGCCGCTGCGGCAGCTGGTCTTGCGGACGGGCGCCGACGCAGGCGTGATCTACGACGGTGACGCCGACCGCGTGATGTTCGTCGACGAGCAGGGCCGCTTCGTCCCGCCGGATCTGATCATCGCCCTGATGGCGCAATATTTCTGCGACGAGCGGGGCGAGAAGGCCCCCCGCGTGCTCCAGGAGATCCGTTCCTCGAAGGCCGTGGGCGAGTCGCTGGCCCGCTACGGGGCCGAGCTGCACACCTGGCGGGTGGGCCGCGCCTTTGCCGCACCCAAACTCCGCGAGATCGACGGACTGTGGGGCGGCGAACTGGCCGGGCATTATTATTTCAAGGATTTCTTCTATTCCGACAGCGGCCTGCTTTCCTCGCTGATCGTGCTGCGCATCGTCGCCGCCCTCAAGCGGCGGGGCAGCAGTTTCGGCGCCGCGATCGACGGGATTGCCGCCTATTGCAACTCCGGGGAGATCAACTTCCGCCTGGAGGACAAACGGGGCGCGATGGACGCCGTCTGCGCGCACTTTGCCGCGCAGGAAACCCCGCTGAAACAGATGGATTTCGACGGTTACCGGCTGGAGTTCGCCGACTGGTGGTTCAACATCCGTCCCTCCAATACCGAGCCCTACCTGCGTTTCATCTGCGAGGCCCGGACCGAAGAACTCCTGCAAGACAAGGTCGCCCAGACCTGCCAACTCCTCGAAACCCGCTTCGGGGCAATCCGATCCTGATGAGAAAAACGACCCTGCTGCTGATCTTCTGCCTCTGCTTTCCGCTGGCCCTCCGGGCCCAGCTGGACACCCCGCGCAACCTGATCGATACGCTTCCGAGAGGGTTTGCCACGCGTCCCGGCAGTTTCCGCTCCGGCACGGGTGTGCCCGTGGATACCCTGGACATTGATGATGGCCGGCTGCTGCTCGTCCTGCGGGACGACCACACCTGGTACTATATCAAGAACTACGAACGGCTCTCCCTGGACGCCGCTTTCACCGAGGCCTGGCAGCCCAACGTGACGGACCCCTACAAGCTTCCGCTGGACAGCCTCGACCTGCGCAATACCATCTGCCTGGTGGATTCCGCCAGCGTGTTCGTCTGCCCCAACCAGACCCGGGTCTATTCGAAATTCGGCTATCGCCACGGGCGCCAGCACCAGGGCGTGGACCTGCCGCTCAAGACCGGTACGCCGGTGTATGCGGCCTTCGACGGCCGCGTGCGCATGTCCGAGTACCATTCCGGCTACGGCAACCTCATTATCCTGCGCCACGAGAATGGCCTGGAGACCTTCTACGGCCATCTCTCCAAGCGGGAGGTCGAGGTGGGGGACTGGGTCCGCGCCGGGGACCAGATCGGCCTGGGCGGCTCCACCGGCCGCTCCACCGGTCCGCACCTGCATTTTGAGACCCGCTACAAGGGTTACGCCTTCGATCCCGAGTGGATCGCCGACTACGAGACGGGCAAGCTCCGCTCCAATGTTTTCGTGCTGCGCCGCAGCTACCTCAGCCCCTCCTCGCGCTATGTGCCGCAGTCGCTGGACGAGGAAGAGGAAGTGTATGCCGCCGATGAGAAGATCATCGAGGAAGAGCAGCGCATCGCCGACGAACTGGCCGCCCGCCGCTACTACACCGTCCGCTCCGGCGACACGCTCTCGACCATTGCTTCCAAACACGGCAAGTCCCTGAAGACCATCCAGCGGCTCAATCCCGGGGTCAATTCCAACCGGCTGCGCATCGGTCAGAAAATCCGGGTGAATTGACGCATTTATTTTGATTGTTTTGGCACGGGAATTGATTCCCGACAACGCATAAATACACTTTTATTCCCTTAACCAATCGTATTATGATGAAAAAAGTCTTGAATTTGCTCGTGGCGGGCGTTATGCTCGTTGCGGGGTCGTTTGTTTCGAAGGCTCAGCCCGGTGGCGGTGGCTTCCCCGGCGGCGGTGGCCAGTTCGATCCGGCACAGATGGCTACGTTCCGTGCTGACATGATGAAGCAGACTGTCAATCTGACGGACGACCAGTACAAGAAGGTCGTCGCTCTGTACAAGGAAGAGACCGAGGCGATGATGAAGGCGTTCCAGTCCGGTCAGGCTCAGCCCATGGATCCTCAGGCGATGCAGAAGCAGCGCGAGGAGCAGAACAAGAAGCTCAAGGCCATCCTGACCGACGAGCAGTGGAAGAAATGGGATGAGGCCATGCAGAACATGATGCGTAACTTCGGCCAGGGCGGTCCCGGCGGCCCGGGCGGCGGACGTCCTCCCCGTCAGTAGACGCAACCCCTACAAAAAAGGCTTTGGAGCATGCTCCAAAGCCTTTTTTATTTGTCCCGGGTAGGGAAACTATTTGACTTCTTTGATGACTTTGAGGGTTTCGCCGGTGTCTTCGAGTTCGAAGATCTTGGGGTGGGTGTCGCCCCAGTAGGGGGTGTGGAGGACCAGCATCGGTTTCCCTTCGAAGGTCTTGAAGATCATGCCGTGGCCGCCGTTGACGAAGATGGCCTCGTTCTGCTGGCGCCAGGGACCGGCGATCTTGCCGGAGTCGGAGATGGCGATGCCGCAGCTGTTGTTGGTGGTCCAGATCATGTAGAGCTTGCCGGTCTTGCCCATATAGAGGTAGGGACCGTCGGTGACGTAGCCGCTGCCGTCAGGCGGGATGGGACGTCCCCAGGTGCTGTTGACATAGCTGGCGCGGAAGAGGTTCTTGGGCTCGCCGGCGAGGTCGGAGAGATCCTCCTTGAGGGGCACGAAGCCCACGGCGCCGTCCGTAACCTGCACCCACTCGTGGCAATACACCATATAGGGCTGGCCGTCCTCCACCCAAAGAGTGCCGTCGATGGTCATCATATCCACGGGCATCGTGGAGTGGGGCGCAAAGGTGTGGAACGGCCCGTCGGGCGAGTTGGACCAGAGCACCTGCGAGCCGCGGCGGACGCGGCCGTTGCGCTCCCAGTTGCGCCATTGCTCACCGAATTTCTCCGAGGTGTCGAAGGTCTGGAAGAGGTAGTATTTGCCTTTATAATAATGCAGTTCGGGGGCCCAGATGCTGTTGATCTTGATATCGCCCCAGACATCGTCGGGTGCGGTGTAAATGATATCCGGACCTTCCCAGTGGATGAGGTCCTTGCTCTTGTAGGCCATCACGCTGCGGCCGGCGGGGCCCACCATGATGTAGGTGTGGGAAACGGGGTCTGCGAGAACGCAGTTGTCGCGCCAGCGGATCTGGTCGAGGGTGAAGGTGCCGCGGGGGCGCTGCATGCGCTGACGGGGCTGCTGTCCCTGTTGCGGGCGGGGTTGCTGTCCCTGCTGGGGCCGGGGCTGTGCCGACATTCCGCCAGGAAGGAGCAGGAGCAGCGTAAGGAGGGAAGTGAAAATGCGGTTCATAAACAATTGGTTATTTGGTCGTTTTCTTTCCGGTGAGGTCATCGGCCTTCTTGCGCATCTTCTCCGCGCGCTTGGCGCTGTCGGGGTGCGAGGCGAACATCTTGGCAAGCGCGCCGGACGAGGAGCCCGAAGACAGGGAATTGAGTTTCTCCAGGGAACGGGCCATGCTGTAGGGGTCGTGGCCGTTGTCGATGGCGAACTGGAAGCCGTAATCGTCGGCGCGGGACTCCTGCTTCTGGGAGAACTGGGCGTTGACATAGGCTTCGGACAAGTCGCCCAGGACGGTGCCGGCCAGCTGGCCGTAGCCGCCGGCCGAATAGATGGCTTCGCGTGCGGCGGAACTCAGGTAGGCCCGCTGCATCGCTTTCTTGGAATCTTTGTTGGCCACGTGCCCCAGCTCATGCCCGATCACGGCAATCAGTTCGTCGTCGTCCATCAGGTCCATCAGCGCGGAGTTGACGCGCACGGACCCGTCGCCATAGGCGCAGGCATTGACTTCGTTGGATTTATAGACTTTGAAGTTGAGCGGCTTGCCGTCCACTTCCTTGACGCCGTACATCAGCCGGGCGAGGCGCTGCTGGTACTTGGCCTCCGCGAGCGGAGTCTGGGCGTCGGCATAGGCGACGGACTGGCGGCACAGATCGCTGATCTGGGCATCGGTGAGCGAAGCGGCCGTGAGGGCCTTGCCTCCGGCGTTGGCCAGGTGGGCATAGTCCCAATTGATCTGGGAGAGAATCTGGCAGCTGCAGGCCATCGCAGCGGCAATCAGCAGGAAAAGAATCTTTTTCATCATATCACAAAAATAGAAAATAATTTCCTGGAAACCACAATTTGCGGAGAAAAAGCGGATTTGGCCGGGAAAGCGCCATTTCGGCCATAGTACTTGGAGAAAAAAGGCTTCCGGATTTGCGCACCTGCTTTTGTCTTTATATCTTTACAATGATAGCGCAAGATCAATCGTGTGTTATTTTATAAACGGCGCTATGAAAGGACTCCGCCCCGGTTCGTACCTTGACCGGGGCGGTTATTTGTATCGTTTTCTCTGGTTTATCTGCGAGAAAAATGCGACATTTGTGGTGGAAAATGCCACATAATCCAGAATGCCAAGGAATCAACTCCTGATACTGATCATCATCATTGTCGTCTTCGCCGTTTTCGTCGTCGCGCTCTGCCTGTCCTTCCGGACCGCGCGCCAAATCCGAAGCGAAAATACCCGGCTCGCGGACCTGGTCCGCAACCAAGAACAGCGTCTGCAGGCCCTCGCCGCGCCCCCGCGGCAGGAAGCCGGCATATCCGCCTCCCTGTCCGATGACGGTCTGATGGAATGGATCGACGAGCGGATGGACCAGACCCGCCTCTACCTGCAGAAAGACCTGGATCTGAAGACGGCCGCCCGGGAGTTCGGGCTTACGCAGAAACGCTTCAGTGAGGCGCTCAAGCGCGATGAACGCTACGGCAGTTTCCCCGAGTACCTGACCTGCAAACGGCTCGCGTATGCCTGCCAATTGCTGCGGCACAAGCCTTATTATTGTATCGACAGTATCGCGTCGGACGCGGGATTCCGCGCGCGCAAGACCTTCCAGACGGTCTTCAAGGCACGTATCGGGACGACTCCCTCGCAGTATCGGGAACGCTGCGCCCTCTCCGGGGACCGGGAATCCTGAGTGCTTTTTCGTGCGGGTGAAGGGGCTCGAACCCTTACGCCTTTCGGCACGGGATCCTAAGTCCCGCTTGGCTACCAATTACAACACACCCGCAATCAGGGACTGCAAATATAGTAAAAAATGACAACAGGCCCGCCGGAGGGTCAGGGATCGATTTGCGAATCTTTGAGGCCCAGGAAGTACAGAATGCCGTCCAGGCCGATCGAGGACAGATTCTGCTTAGCATTGGCCTGCACCTTGGGCTTGGCGTGGTAGGCGATGCCCAGCCCCGCGAGCGAGAGCATCGGCAGGTCGTTGGCCCCGTCGCCGACGGCCACCGACTGCGCCAGGTTGATGCCTTCCACCTGGCAGAGCAGGCGCAGCAATTCGGCCTTGCGCCGCCCGTCAACGACATCCCCCAGATAGCGCCCGGTCAGTTTGCCGTCCACGATCTCGAGTTCGTTGGCATAGACATAGTCGAAGCCGAATTTCTGCTGCAGGTATTTGCCGAAATAGGTGAAGCCGCCGGAGAGGATGGCGGTCTTGTAGCCCACCATCTTGAGGATCTTCATCATCCGCTCCAGGCCTTCGTTATAAGGCAGGTTGCGGGCGATGTCGTCCATCACATTCTCGTCCAGGCCCTTGAGCAGGGCTACGCGCCGGGTGAAACTCTCCGTAAAGTCGATTTCCCCGCGCATCGCGCTGGCGGTGATCTCGCGTACCTGCTCGCCGACGCCGGCGCGTTCGGCCAGTTCGTCGATGCACTCCGTGTGCACGAGGGTGGAGTCCATATCAAAACAGATCAGGCGTCGGGAGCGCCGGTAGATGTCGTCCTTCTGGAAGGAGATGTCCAGTCCGTTCTTCGGCAGGCTCATCAGGGCGTTCTGCATAGCGCTGCGTCCGTCGTTCCCCAGGGAGCCCCGCACGGAGATCTCGATGCAGGCCTTGGCGGCGCCCTCGTCGGGGTTCTCGAGCGGGGGGCGGCCGGTCAGGCGGCGGATGGCGTCGATGTTGAGTCCGAAGCGGAAGATGACATCCGTCACGTCCGCAATCTGCCGGGCGGTCACCTGGCGTCCCAGCAGGGTCACGATGTAACGGTGCTTGCCCTGGCGGGCCACCCAGGCGTCGTAGGCCTCGCGGGAGATCGGGGTAAAGCGGATCTGCACCCCGAGTTCGGAGGCCTTGAAGAGCAGTTCTTTCATGATGAAGCCGGATTGCTCCGGGGTCGTCTTGAAGAGAATGCCCAGGGTCAGGGACTTGTGGATGGTATCCTGTCCGATGTCCAGGATGTCTGCACCGTATTGGGCGAGGATCGCGGTGAGCGCCGAGGTCAGGCCGGGTTTGTCCTCGCCGGAGATGTTGACTTGGATAATCTCTATCATGGCTTTTTCTGTTTATTCATTTTTTCTATCTGGCGCAGGATGCGTTTGTCGAAGGCCTGCTCGGAGTATTCCTGCAGGAGCCGCTCGGTGTCGGCCGCGGCCGCCTCGAGGGCGGAATTGACTTCCAGATCCAGGGCCTCTTCCTGGCTCTCGAGTTCGGCGGCCAGCATAAGCTCTTCCACCTGGAGGCGTTCTTCTTCGCTGAGTTCTTCGTCATCCGGATTGGCCGAGATGGACTGTACCTCATTGAATGCCTGGATCTTGCGGACGCCCGTCTGGAAGATGTCGCGGATGCCCTGGGCGATGTTGACCTGCACGGAGTCCAGCTGCTGCGTGTACACGGGCACCTGCCCTTCGCGGTAGCGCGCCCGGCCCAGCTGGAACTTCCAGTTGTCCAGCGAGCCGAAAAGGTTGATGCCGAAGCGTACCAGGAAGGGGGAGCGCAGGATCGAGACGTGGTAGTACATGCTCCGGTCGAAGCCCTGTGTACCGCGGAGCGCGAGCTTGTAACGGTCCACGCCCAGTTCGAAGGGGAAGACTTCGAGCTTGCTGTCATGGACGACGGCGTCCATGTAGAGGTCGTTGATGTGGCCGATGTCCTTGTTGCGGAACATCAGCAGGCGGGTGATGCGCCGCAGGTCGCCGGCGTCCTTGACTTCCAGGTCCTTGCCGCTGATGCGGAGCAGGCCGTCGAGCGTGGGGATGATCACGTTCATGTTGGTGTCCAGCTGGGTGGTAGCCGCCAGGTCGCAGTCCAGCCGCCCTTCGAACGAGCGGAGGACGGGCATCAGCGAGTCCACGGAAGGCAGCAGCTGGATGATGTCGTGGGCGAGCATGTCTGCGAGGCGCAGGTTCACCCCGGCCGCGATGTCCTCCTTGCTCTGGGTCACGTAGTAGGCATCCATCGCGATGCGGCCGATGTCCGAGATCACGTGCGTACCCAGGAGCTGGGCGGCGCGGTCCTGCACGCGGGCGACGGCCAGTACCGGCCCGACTTGCAGTTCGGCGTAGTCTACGGTGTCAGCCTGTACGCCCAGGGTCGCCCGGATGTTGCCGGGGACCACCACGAGCCGCATTTTCTCCTTGTCGATGCGGGCGTCCTCAAGGGTGTCGGTGACGAAACTCTCGTCCCGCTCATCGACGGGCGCCACCTCCCCGAGATCTTCGGACCCGGCCTGCAGGGCGGCGATGAATTCATTGATATTGAGCCGGCCGGCTTCGACATTGAGCTGGGCCTCGAGGGTCCCGTGGCGGAAGAGTGCCTGGCGTATGCCCTGGACATAGCCGGCGGCGCGGGCGTCGGAGGTGCCCGAAACCACGCCGATGGAGTCAATGTCGATCTCGTTGTCGTTGAATTCGGCGCTGAGCGCGGTCAGACGGGTGCGTAGGGGCAGGCGCGGCGAGGCGAAGAATCCTTCCTCGGCCACGATGCTGCCCGAAGGGGACCATTCGCGCAACAGGCGCGAAACGGTGGTGTCGAGGGCGATGGTGAGGTCGCTGTCCGCGAAATCGTTCCGGGCCCGCGCGGGCAGACGCCTGGCTGCGGGCCGCTGCTCTTCGTCCACGCGTTTCTCGACCGAAGCCCAGATGCTGGAGTTGTTCAGGCCCAGGCGGCTGGAGCCGACCTTGGCGAAGATCTCGCCGTTGTCGGTGGAGGCGTAAATGCGCGGGACGAGCTGCCCGTCCACGGGTATCTTGACATATTGGGCGCCGGTGTGCATATCACGCACGCGGGCCTGGAGGTTGACCCCGCGATTGAAATAGAGGCTGTCGAAGATGGCGTTGGCCCGCAGGCCCGCCGGGTTGGATCCGATCAGGATATTCGGCTTGAACAGCCAGGCTTGGATGGAATCGGCGGGGATGGACACGTACAGGCTGTCGCCCGTGAGTGTGCCGGAGATATCCCCCTGCTGGAATTCGGAGATGTTGAGCTGTCGCTGGGTAATGTTGGCTTTGAGGTCCAGGTGGACATCGCCGGCGGCTTCTTCCACGCCCAGCGAGGCGGGAATGAAACGCTTCAGCGCGTCGACCGAGGCATCGGCCTGCGCTTGCAGGTCATAGCGCGGGTTGCGCCCGAGCAGGTCGCGGACCGTGCCGCCGACACGGGCATAGAAGCCCGGGATGCGGGTGCGGAGGGTGCGGATGCGGGCATCGAGCCGCCCTTGGGGGCTCATCTCGGCGTCCAGATCCAGCGCCAACGTGCCCCCCAGCTTCATTTTGCGGTAGGAAGCGCCTGTCCCGGGCACCCGGATGCGGGCTTTGACGCGGGGGAGGGTGCCGTCGGCAATGCTTCCTTTTGCCTGCAGATCCACGTTCAGGCGGGCATCGGTGCGGATGTCCCGGGAGACCGACACGAAACGGTCGAGGTAGGACCGTTGCAGCGAATCCACGGGGCAGTCGATGATGTGGGCGGCGGCATCGAGGTCGATCCGGTCCGGCAGCAGGACGGCGCTGCCTTCCGCCTGCAGGGGCACGTGGGCGAGCTGCGCATCCAGGCGGGGGATGTGCAGGGTGGTTCGCCCCTCTTCCAGTTCGTAGCCGACTGTCCCTTCCGCCCGCAGGGGCAGCGCCATTTCGCCATAGGCGGCGGTGCGCAGCAGGGCGTCGGCCGAGAGGGCGAGGTCGAACTCCTGCTCGCCCCGCTGGACGAGCCTCAGGAGCGCGAGATCGGCATCCAGGCCGTTCCCGCCGGCCTGTCCGGAGAGTTTCAGGCTGTCCAGCGCCAGCCGGACCCCGCGCAGGCGGAAGCCCGCCGAGTCGATCTTGGCGTCGCCCAGCAGGTTCAGGGCGCGGAAGCGGGCGTCTGCATAGATGCCGCGGCGCTGCGCGGTATAGACGATTTTCGGAGATCCGTCGATGCGCAGCTGGTGCAACTGGATCCAGGGCAGATCGAGTCCTGTCGACTTTTTCTCCGTCGGGGGCAGGCGGAGGATATCCCAGTTGACGGCCGACCCGTAGTCGTGGGCGAAGGCCGCGAAACCCTCCAGGGCGATTTTCTTGACGATGATCTCGCGGTCGCGGATCAGGCGGACGGCGTCGGCGGACAGGGTCAGCGAGCCGAAGCGGGCGAGGGTATCCTTCACGGGGCCGCGGCCGGCCTCGAGCAGAGGACTCGGGGCGGGCAGGGTATCATAGGCGGCGAAACGCTCGTGGGGGTAAGTGAGGACGGCGTCCTCGAGGGTAATCCCCACGCAGGGAAGATCCCGGTAGAGATGGACCGAGAGGTGCGAATACGACAGGTCGGCGTCGAGGTACTCCGCGGCATATTTGTCCACCAGACGGGTGGTGGCCCGGGAGTTCAGCAGGATAGGCACGGCGATGAGCACGAGAAGGACGAGGCCGAGCAGGGAGGCCACGACGATCCCGCAGATTCGCATCGCCTTTTTCATCAGGACTACAGGCCGAGTTGCTTGAAGAAGTCGTTGCCTTTGTCATCCACGAGGATGAAGGCGGGGAAGTTCTCGACGCGGATCTTCCAGATGGCTTCCATGCCGAGCTCCGGATACTCCACGCACTCGATGCTTTTGATGTTTTCCTGGGCCAGGATGGCGGCGGGGCCGCCGATGGAGCCGAGGTAGAAACCGCCGTGTTTGCGGCAGGCGTCGGTCACGGCCTGGCTGCGGTTGCCCTTCGCCAGCATGATCATTGAGCCGCCGTGGTCCTGGAACTCATCCACGTACGGGTCCATGCGGCCGGCCGTGGTCGGGCCCATCGAGCCGCAGGCCATCCCCGCGGGGGTTTTGGCGGGGCCGGCGTAGTAGATCGGGTGGTCTTTGAGATACTGGGGCATCCCTTCGCCGGCATCCAGCCGGGCCTTGATCTTGGCGTGCGCGATGTCGCGGCCCACGATGATCGTGCCGTTGAGGCTCAGGCGCGTGCTGACGGGATATTTGGTGAGTTCGGCGAGGATGTCCTTCATCGGCTGGTCGAGGTCGATCCGGACGGCCTCGCCTTCGCCGGCACGGCGCAGCTCCTCGGGGATCAGCTCGTAGGGCTTGTCGTCCATCTTCTCGATCCAGATGCCGTCGGCGTTGATCTTGGCTTTGATGTTACGGTCCGCGGAACAGCTCACGCCCAGGCCGATCGGGCAGCTGGCACCGTGGCGGGGCAGGCGCACCACGCGCACGTCGTGCGCCATGTACTTGCCGCCGAACTGCGCGCCGAGGCCGATCTTGCGGGTCTCCTCGAGCAATTGCTCCTCCAGGGCGAGGTCGCGGAAGGCGCGGCCGGTCCCGTCGCCCGTGGTGGGCAGGCCGTCGTAGTAGTGCGTGGAGGCGAGTTTCACCGTGAGCAGGTTCTTCTCGGCGGAGGTGCCGCCCACGACGATGGCGATGTGGTAGGGCGGGCAGGCCGCCGTGCCCAGCGAACGGATTTTCTGTACGAGGAAGGGGACCAGCGTGCCGGGGTTCTGGATGCGGGCCTTGGTCTCCTGGTAGAGGTAAGTCTTGTTGGCGGAGCCGCCGCCCTTGGTCACGCAGAGGAAGCGGTATTCGGCCCCTTCGGCCGCCTCGATGTCGATCTGGGCGGGGAGGTTGCACTTGGTGTTGACTTCCTTGTACATATCCAGCGGAGCGTTCTGGCTGTAGCGGAGGTTCTCTTCCGTATAGGTCTTGAAGACGCCCAGGCTGAGGGCCTCCTCGTCGCAGAAGCCGGTCCAGACCTGCTGGCCCTTCTCGCCGTGGATGATGGCGGTGCCGGTGTCCTGGCAGAGCGGGAGTTTGCCCTTGGCGGCCACCTCCGCATTGCGCAGGAAGGTCAGCGCCACGTACTTGTCGTTCTCGGAAGCCTCGGGATCGTGCAGGATCTTCGCCACCTGCTCATTGTGCGAGCGGCGCAGCAGGAAACTCACGTCGCGGAAGGCCGTGTTGGCCATCAGGGTAAGGGCTTCCTTGCTGACCTTGAGGATCTTGTGCCCTTCGAAATCGGCTGTCGAGACAAGTGTCTCGGAGCCCGGGATCTTGTAGTATTCCGTCTGGTCTTCGCCCAGCTGGAACATGGGTGCGTATTTGAAATCAACCATATCGCTTAAGAGTTGTGCATGAGGAATTCTTTCATGAAGTCGCCCAGGTCGCCGTCCAGCACGCCCTGGGTGTCGGCGGTCTCCCAGCCGGTGCGCAGGTCTTTGACCATCTTGTAGGGATGCAGGACGTAGGAGCGGATCTGGGAGCCCCATTCGATCTTGCGCTTCTGGCCTTCGAGTTCGGCCTGTTTCTCCTGGCGCTTTTTGAGCTCGATGTCGTAGAGGCGGGACTTGAGGATGGTCAGGGCCCGCTGGCGGTTGTCCTGCTGGCTGCGGGTCTCGGTGTTCTCGACCGTGATGCCCGTGGGCAGGTGCCGCACCCGCACGCCGGTCTCCACCTTGTTGACGTTCTGGCCACCGTGGCCCCCGGAGCGGAAGGTGTCCCATTCGATGTCGCCGGGGTTGATCTCGATGTTGATGCTGTCGTCCACGAGCGGGTATACGAACACCGAGCTGAACGTGGTCTGCCGCTTGCCCTGGGCGTTGAAAGGGGAGATGCGCACGAGCCGGTGCACGCCGGATTCGGCCTTGAGGTAGCCGTAGGCATAATCGCCCTCGTATTGGATGGTGCAGGACTTGATGCCGGTCTCATCGCCTTCGATTTCCTCGGTTACAGTCATCTTGTAGCCGTTTCGCTCACCCCAGCGCATATACATACGCATCAGCATCGCGCTCCAGTCGTTGGCTTCCGTGCCGCCGGCCCCGGAGTTGATCGTCAGGACGGCGCCGAGATTGTCGCCTTCCGCGCCGAGCATATTCTTGAGTTCAAGGTCCTCCACGAGCGAGCAGGCCTGCCGGTAGGCCTGGTCGATCTCGGTCCCTTCCGGGTCGAGTTCGAGGAGTACCTCCAGGTCCTCGACCGCCGAGCGGGTCGCATCGAAAGCGGACACCCAGGCCTTGACGCTGCTCAGGCCTTTGAGGAAGGCCTCGGCCTGCTTGGGGTCGTCCCAGAAATCCGGCGCCTGGCTCTGTTGCTCTTTCTCCTTCACTTCCGCGCGTTTCTTCTCGATCGCAAGGCACGAATGGAGCGTGGCGACGCGCTCCTGCAAATCTGTGATTTGTTCCTGGGTAATCATAGGGTTTTGTGCTATCTCACAAAGATAAGCATTCTCGCGCAAAAGCGCAACCGCCCCTATTCCTCTTCCAGCGTGGCGGCGAGGGCGTACAGGGTGGCGGGATCGCCGGATGCGAGCAGCTCCAGCCCGGGGTCCGGGTCTTCGGGGGCGATGCCGCCCTCGCGCAGAACCTTGAGCAGCTGGCGCGCCACGGCGGGGGCGGGGTCGATGACCCGGACCCCGGGCCCGGCGATGCGCTCGATGACGCCCCGCAGGAAGGGGTAATGCGTGCAGCCGAGCACGATCGTGTCGGCGCCGGCGTCGAGCAGCGGCTGCAGGCTCGCGCGCACGACGCATTCCGCCTCCGGTCCGTCCAGCTCAAGCCGCTCGACCAGCTGGACGAAGCCCTCCCCGACGTGCTCTTCGATACGCACGTCGTGCTGGTATAATCCCTTGGTGTTGAGGTATTTGGATGCCTTTAGGGTGCCGGCCGTGGCCAGCACGCCCACCACCCCGCTCTTCGTCCCCAGGGCGGCCGGCTTGACGGCCGGCTCCATCCCCACGAAAGGAACGGGGAACTCAGCTCGCAGGGTGGCGATGGCGGCGCCGGTGGCCGTGTTGCAGGCCACGACGATTGCATCCGCACCGCGCTCCAGGAGCAGGCGTGTGATGATCCGCGCCCGCTCCCGGATGTATTCCGCGCTCTTTTCCCCGTAGGGACAGTGGGCGTTGTCGGAATAGTAGATGAAATGAGCGGAAGGGAGGACCTTCCGTATCTCTTTCAATACCGAAAGTCCTCCCGAACCTGAATCGAATATGCCGATGACGGCCACTTCTCAGAGCTTGTTGTAAGAGTTGTACTTCTCGGCGAGTTCGCCGGTCAGCTGACCCAGCACTTCGAAGTAAGGGGAGCCGTCGATGATGGTCATCTGGAAGACCGTGTCGTCGACCTTGTAGTACTCCTTGCCGTCGAGGATGATCGTCTCGTAGTCGTCGGGCAGCTCCTGCACGAGGGCGCCTGCCGGCGGGACGATGGTGATGTACTTGCCGTTTGCGTCCTTGGTGAAGAACACACCGTCTTCGTAGTAGTACTCTACTGCGGCATCGGCGTATTTCTGGACCAGGCCCAGCCGGTTGGCCTCCTGATAGGCCTTGGCCGCGCGCTCCGTGTTGAGCGCAATCTCGGCGTTCTGGCTGGCGATCGTGGCGTTATTGGCCGCGATGGTCGCGTTCTGGCTGGCAATCGTCTGCGCGTTCTCGTTGATCACATTGTACGTGTTGTACACGTCGTAGTAATAGGAGAAGCGGCAGGTGGAGTAAATCAGGTTGTCCAGGATCGGGTCGAAGTAGACACCGAACGGAGGACGGCAGATGTAGTAGTTGCCAGCGTAGTAGCGGTAGTAGATACCGTCGAGGATGTAATAGGGCACGCCCCAATAGATCTCGCGGATATAGCGGGAAGGCAGGTAGGACACGCGGTAACCGAAGTAGTGGTGGCCGCCGTCCCAGAAGCGGACTGCGTGGTTGAAAGGCATCGGGTCGCGGTGGCGGGGATGGACCCGCTCGATGTTGCGGCCCGGACCCGGACGCATCCGGATCTCACGCGGCTCGCGGCTGCCGGAGTAGTTGCGCGGTGCGCGGTCACGGTTGCGGACCGTGGCGGGCGCATTGCGGTCGGCGCTCATGCCCGGCTGAGGCTGGTTGCGATTGACGCTTCCGCCCGGCCGGTCACCTGCAGGCCGGGTGCCTTCCGGACGGGCCTGGCGCTGGCGGTCGGACCCGGAGGTCACGCTGCCGCTGGTGTTGGAGCCGCCCCGGATGGGCTGTCCGCTGTTCGGACGGACCTGCGTGCCGCTGTTGCGGTTGGTGCTGCCGCTCTCGGGCCGGCTCGGCTCGCGCACCGTGGTGCTGCGATTGCCGGAGACGGTGTTGCCCGAAGTGCTGGCAGGAGGACTCTGGCGGGTAATGCTGCCGGAGCTTCCGCTGGGCGGAGTCTGACGGCTGCTGCCGCTGGAAGGGTTCTGACGGGTTACGCTGCCGGACGGGCTGCTGCTGCGGGTATTGGACCCGCCGCGGACGGCCTGGCCGCTGCTGCCGCCGCTCGGACGGCTGGGCTGCGAACCGCGATTCTGAGAAGACATGGAGGGCTGGTTGCTGCGGGGAGCCGCAGATCCAAGACCTTTGGTATTACCGGCGGAGCCGGAGCCTCTCATCTGGGAAGACGGAGCGGACATCGAAGAGGAAGGACGGCTGCCACCGCCACCGCGGGAGTTGCCGCCGCCCGAACCACCGCGGGAATTGCTGCCGCCCCTGGTCTGAGCGTCAAGAGGGACCGCGATCATAGCCGCTGCGGCTATGGCGATCAGGGAAAGTGTGGTCAAGCGTTTCATAATTGTGTGTATTAATATATGTAATATTTCTTGGACTTCTCTTTGAAAGTTTCTACATCCGCGGACCAGAATCCGGAGATGTCCGAGACTTTCATCGTCTGTCCAAACGTCTTACTGACAAAATCAGTGCCGCAAACCTTGTTGAACATCGAAAGCCGGTCGGAATTGCCCGTAAAAGGGTTCTTTTTGTAGAGCTCCCAAACCGCCTGCATGACGTAAAACTGTGTAAGCGTGATTGTTGCAGCTTCGAAGTCGGTATAGAAATATTGCACGCCGTGAATCAACTTTCCCGCCAGGCGGCCGGAAATCGGCTGGTAGTGGATGGTCCGCCAGGCCACGCCGGGGGCGTTGTAGCTGTCGAGTTTCTCTTTCAGTTTGTCGGCATCCACCCATTCTTCCGCGAACGTGGCGAAGGGGAGGGTGTAGCCGATGCCGATGTGGAGATAGTTGTACATCTCGCCGCAGAGGCCGGCGGAGGGGTAGCAGATCGCCGTCTCGGCGTAGGGGATGTTGGGTGAGGGGAGAATCCACGGCAAGCCCGTGTCGTGGAAGAGCATATCCCGCTCCCAGCCCTCCATCGGCACGACGGTGAGCTTGCATTTCAGCGGCTCGGCCTTGCCGTTCTGGCCGCGGTTCATCCCTTCGTCGTTGATCATCCGGGCGAGTTCGCCCACGGTGAGCCCGTACACATAGGGGATCTTGTACTGGCTGACGAAGGAGTGGTAGCCGTCGCGCACCAGCGAACCCTCCACCTTGCGGCCGCCCAGCGGATTGGGGCGGTCGAGCACCATCACCGGGATGTCCATCTCGGCGCAGGTGCGCATCACCAGGCCCAGGGTGGAGATGAAGGTATAGGAGCGGCTGCCCACGTCCTGGATGTCGTAGACCATGATGTCGATGCCTTCGAGCATTTTGCGGGTGGGTTGGCGGGTGTCGCCGTAGAGCGAGTGGACGGGCAGGCCGGTGTGGTCGTCCTTGCCGGATTCGACCTTGCCGCCGGCCCAGATGTCGCCGCGCACACCGTGCTCGGGGGCGTAGAGCGCCACGAGCTTGACATTGGGGGCTTCGAAGAGGATGTCGATGGTGGACTTCAGGCCGCTGTCCACCCCGGAGGGGTTGGTGACCAGGCCCACGCGCTTGCCTTCGAGACCGGCGAAATTGCGCTCCCGCAGGACTTCGATGCCGGGCTTGACCCGCGGTGCGGAAACGGGCGTGGAAGGCTCCGGGAAGGTGGTGGCCGCCGGGGCGGAGGGAGAGTTGCAGGAGAGCAGCGCGAGCGGCAGCAACAATTTAATCCAGGTTTTCATGATTCAAAGGTATTTTGTTTCGGGCGATCAGGACGGCGGCGACCGTGCCGAGGCAGCTCACCATGACCAGCGTGAAGAATCCGACATAACCCAGCGCTTGCTGGAGGTATCCCGCCACCAGGGCGGGCAATTTCATCGACAGCCACATGAAAGCCGTGCAGATGGCATAGTGCGAGGTTTTCAGCGGGCCGTCGACGTATTGCATCATAAACAAGGTGTATGCGGTGAAGCCGAACCCGTAGCCGAACTGGTCCAGCACCACGAATCCCCCGATGACCCAGACACTCTCCGGGCGCAGGATGGCCATCAGCAGATAGACGGCGCAGGGGAGGGCCAGGGCGAGCGCCATCGGCCAGTAGGAAGCGCGCAGTCCCCGCTTGGCCGCATACAGGCCGCCCAGGATGCCGCCGAGCAGCAGGGCGATCACGCCGAAGGTCCCGTAGACCAGTCCGTACATACTGGTCCCGGCGCCCAGTCCGCCGACGTCAGCTCCGTCCTTGAAGAAGGGATAAAGCAGATTCAGCGAGAGCGCTTCGGGCAGGCGGTAAAGCAGCATGAAGGCGATGGCCCAGCCGACGGCGGGTTTGGAAAAGAAGGTCTTGAACGAGTCGGCGAATTCGGAGAAAATCTGTTTCGCGGTCTTGGTATCCCGCCGGTCGAGGTCATCCCCGGGACGGGGCAGGAAGAAGAAATGGTAGAGCGCGATCAGGGCCATCAGGACGGCGGAAAGGCCGATGACCCAGGCCCAGGCACGCGGTACATTCCCGCTGCGCTGCTGCAGGACGCCGGCGAGCATCACCAGCAGGCCCTGGCCCAGGACCAGTCCGCCCCGGTAGAAGGTGTTGCGGATTCCGACGAACGAAGATTGGCGCTGGCGGTCCAGGGCCAGCATGTAGTATCCGTCGGCCGAGATGTCGTGGGTGGCCGAAGCGAAGGCGACGATGATGAACAGGATGATCAGGGCCGTCATCCCGCAGAAAGGCAGGCACAGGGCCGTTGCCGTGACCGTGACCGCCATCAGGATCTGGGTCAGGAGGATCCACCAGCGTTTGGAGCGGAAAATGTCCATGAAAGGGCTCCAGAGCGGCTTGATCAGCCAGGGCAGGCTGATCAGGGTGGTCAGCGGACCGAGCGTGCCGTTGTCAATGCCCAGGTCCTTGAAAACGGCCAGCGCGACCGTATTCACGATGGCATACGGCAGTCCCTCGAACAGGTAGAGGGTGGGCACCCAGGCCCAGGGGGAGGGATTATTCGATCTTTGCACCTGGATAGTAGTGTTGGAGGATTTGACGATAGTCGAAACCGCGGTCGGCCATCACGGCGGCGCCGATTTGGCAGAGGCCCACGCCGTGGCCCCAGCCGCGTCCGCGAAGGATCCAGGCCCCGCCCGGGTCGCGTTCCACCGAGAAGGCGGAACTCTTGAGGTGCGAGCTGCTCAGGGCGCGGCGGATCTTGAGTTCCTTGCCGATCACCTCCGTGTGCAGGCTGCCCGTGATTTTCAGGTATTTGATGCGGCCGGACGGGCCCCGCTCCAGGCTTTCCAGGGACTGGATCTGCCCGAAATCGATGCCGGTGCGGCTTTTGACAAGTTCGGAGAGTTCCTGCTGCGTGTAGCGGACCGTCCAGTCGTGGAAGTCGCGGGTCTGCTGGTCGTAGTCGTTGAGCACCTGGGAGAGGACCGCATCGTTCTCGCAGTCGCACCAGGGGTCTTCGACGCTTTGCAGGTAAGGGTAGTCAATGTCCTCCCAGCAGGTGCTGAACAGCTCGGTGCGGCCGCCGCAGCATTTGGAGTAGCGGGTGTCGCAGAGGACGCCCTCGTAGCGGAGCGTCTGGCCCCAGGTCTCGTCGATGGCCGTGCGGACGGCTTCGCCCGCGGCCATCGTAAGTCCTTGATAGCGTTGACAGTGGTCGTCTGCGCAGACGTCGAAATCCCGATGCGGGATTTCGACCTGCGGCATCTTCACCCCCTGCGCCCCCTCGAGGGGGATGGCCGGATAATCGCCGTCGCGATCCGGCCTGCCGGCGGCACCGAGGGCAATCTGCCTGTCCTGCATGCGGGCCATGAGCCAGCTGCGGGAGATGACGGCGTGGGCCTTGAGGAGTTCGAGGGATGCGCTGGCCTTCATCTCGGAGGAGATAACGCTCAGCAGATAATCCTCCATCCCCACGAGATTGACCGCGCGGACCATTTCTCCCTCCACGATGAACTTCAGCGCGCCCGCGAACTTGAGCGTACGCTTCTGCTCCCAGTGGAAATCGATGCCGATCACCACGTCGTACAGGATGAAGGAAGGCTCGGCGAAGAGGGTCGAGCGCGTGATGGAGTCGAAGTAGAGTTCGTCGTAGAGGGCGCCGTTGTAGGCGATGCGCCCGTCGCACCAGCGTACGCTCTGGGGACCGGCGCCGTCGGAGATGATCTCGAAACGGATTTCGGGCGCGGCGAGGATGCCCACTTCCACGCGGGGCTGGGTCCGCGTGAGCCGCCGGCGGATCATTTCTTCCTCGTGCGGGGAGACGGTGACCTCGTCCAAGATTTCCTCCAGCTGCGTGGCGCTCACCTTGTCGAAGTCCTCCCGGAACGGGGCGATGAACACGCCGGCCATGTCGGTGGCGCCGGGGCTGATGGCGAGGTGGTCTTCGCCGGAGGCGTCGAAATGGTGGGAGCGTTTTTCGGAGCGCATCACCACGAAGGCGCGCCACTGTTCCCCGCGCTTGTAGGCGTAGAGGTTGAATTTGGGTTCGGTCTCGCCGGGGCGGCGGTCCGTGCAATCCAGCAGGCGGTAGAAGAGCTTGGTCAGCGACTTGGAGGTCGTGGCCTTGAGGGCGAAGATTCCGCGGCAGTAGCCGGGGAAAGCATAGAGGGTAGCGTCCTTGACGGAGGCCAGGGGGGTGCCGGGCTCATCCAGGAAGGCATCTACGGCCGCCTCGAGCGGGAGTTTGTGCCGGGGGACGGCCTGGAAGTGGAGGTGGTCCGGGGCGGAGGCACCGCTCAGGGGGCCGTTATAGAAGACGGTATAGTCGGTGTAGCGGGCGGCGAAGTCCAGCATATCCGGCAGGTGGTGCCAGATGGCCTGCGGGAGGTGTTGGTCGCGGACGACCACCAGGTGGCCGCGGAAAATGGGGAAAGGGTTGATCTGGACGTTGTAGGTGCGCCCCTTTCGTCCTTCGAATTTGATGTGGCGCTGTTCCGGAGGGCGGTTGGCCTCGCAGAGGAAGCAGGGCCGCGCGGCGATGGCTTCCGGGGAGGTGTCGGCGGTCGAAGAGCCTGCGCGCTGGGGGTTGAACTGCACGCAGCAGGGGAGTCCGAATACGCTGAGTTCTTTGGTCCGGACGGACTTGAGCGCCCGGAAGTTGGCCGCGGCGAGCGGCCAGACGGACAGTTGGTCTTTGATGAATTTGCGCAGCTCTTGCATCACAGGAGGGCTTGCAGGGCGTCTTTGATCCGGGTGTATTCCCCCTCGAAATTCGGAGTGAGGATACCCCGGCCATAGGAAAGGACAATTTCTTCGGGGGTCCAGAATCGTCCGCCGGCGAGTTCGTCCGGGTCGGGCCGGATCGCGTATTCGCCCACGGCGGCGAAGATGTTGACCAGTTCGCGTTCGCGCTCCGACTCGAAGACGTAGGAGCCGAGGCTCAGGGGGAGGAAGTCGTGGAGACCCAGTTCTTCGGCGGCTTCGCGGTAGAGGGCCTCGAGAATGTATTCGCCATAGGCGATGTGGCCGCCCACGGCGGTGTCCCAGTATAGCGGGAGCAGGTCTTTATGCGCCCCGCGCTGCTGGAGGTAGATGTTGCCGGAACGGTTGATGATGTGCAGGTGGACCACCGGGTGCAGGGGCCGGTCGGGGCTGCGGTGGCAGAACTCGCGGGAAGCCTGGGCGCGGACGTTGCCGTAGATGTCCACGATGGGGAGCATTTCTGCGGCTTTGACGCGTTTGCCGCCCCTGAGGAGCGGTGCAGGTGAGGCGGGATAGATCAGATCAAGCACAGTATCAATAGTTTATGATCCGTAGTTCTTCGGGGGTGTAGAGGATGGAGTCGATGAAGTCGGGGGCGACGCGGGCGAGGATCAGGAAGACGGCCAGGGCCACGGCGAGGGTGCCCGCGACGGCTACCACCGGGATCCACCAGCGGGATTTCTTCTTCGGCTCCGGGACGGGTTCCGGTTCGGACAGGGGACTCCAGCCGAGCTTTGTCCGTTTGGGGGACTCGGGTTCTGCAACTGGTTCTGCAACTGGTTCTGCGATGGGCTCCGGTTCCGGCTCCGGTTGCGGCTCCGGGATGGGTTCGGGCTCCGGTTGCGGTGCAGGTTCGGGTTCCGGTTCCGGGACGGGTTCCGGGATGACGGGCGGGGGAACGTTGATGACCACCGGCTCATCGTCCTCCTGCAGATGACTCTTCAGGGAGACGGGACGCAGCCCGATACCCTCCGGGAAGATATCCAGCCCCTCCTCCTGGACGAAGAAAATGGCATTCTCGCGCGTGGCGCGCAAGCGGCCCAGGCCCGGCAGGGTGATGGACTTGCGCTCTTCGAGCACGGCCTTCATCTCGGCGAGGAACTGGGTAATGTAATCGGCGGCGGCCTCGCGGGGGAGGTGGTTGGAGGCGGCGTAGAAATCAATCAGCAGCGTATCTTCCAGGCGTCCGGGACGGAAGGAGAGGCGCCGGTAGGGGGGATTGATGGTGAAGCCCTTGTCGGAGAACGACGCCGGGACCATCTCGGCGACGAAGGTGCCGACCCCGGGCAACCCCACCTGGTCGTTGTCGACGATCAGCTCGCCCACCATCCGTGACAGAAGATCGATATCCATAACATACAAAGATAAGCAATCTTGCCAAAACTGGCAAGACCACCCGCCCCGTTCTCCCGCCGGCAACGGCGTTTCAAAAAAAATGCAAAATAATTTGCGCTTTCAAGTTTTTGGCGTATATTTGCAATCCCAAAACGCAAGTCGAGGGAACATTCCTCTTTAGCTCAGTTGGTTAGAGCACCTGACTGTTAATCAGGGGGTCCTAGGTTCAAGTCCTAGAAGGGGAGCCAAAGCGGACAAATTGCAAAAATCGGCAGTTTGTCCGTTTTCTTTTTCTCCGTAATACTCTGTGTTTATGTCTCTTGCGAAGAGGAATACGTTCCGGGAAGCAGGCTCAATATCGCACGGACACTGCATGCTTTATGATTCTTTTGATTCCGGATTGATTGTTTATATCAGATGGATGATCAGTGTTTCCGCATTAGAAAGCTTTTATCAGCCAGATGACCAGCAGATGGAGCGGATAGAAAGCATAGAAGAGATATTTGCCCACAGGGCCCTTGATAAAGCCCCGCTCTCCGTTATAGAAGGCGATGGGGATAAAGGCCATGCCGCCGATCAGATGACTGGGCAGCGCCGCGCAACCCGTGACGGCCCGAATCACAGGATAATCCCTTAAAGCATAGACCAGCAGGATGAAAGCGTAGCCCAAGTAGCCATAATCGGCACGGGCAAAAAAGGCTACGGCAAAGAGCCCCAGGACACTTAGCGCCATGCGGAGCCTATCTTCCCGGAGATACTCCACTGCACAGAGGCCAAGATACCCCAGAAGAAGCGTGAACATCACATTCTGCTTCGGATACAATAAAGCTCCCGAATGCACCAGATTCCAGGGAATTTCCGAGATCAGGGCGAATATGAAAAGGTTCAGGCCATACTTTTTCCGGTCATGGGTATGCTGGAACCCTTCCACCAGCAAGAAGGCAAACAAAGGGAAAGCCATCCTTCCAATCATCCTGAGCAGGACCCAAACGGTAACCACGCGACTGCGCAAGGAAAACAGGACTATCTGGAATGCCGGGTTGCCAGACCACAGAAAGTGAGCCAGATGGTCGATGAGCATCGTGAAGACAGCCAACATCTTCAGCCAGCTGCCGCTCAAGAATTTCCATCTGTCTGTCCGTGTCTCCATTATCCTCTCGTAAAAGTACGGATAATATCCGAAAGTGCAAACAAAATAAAGCAGTTGGTGATGATCACAAACCCGCGTTCTTTCCCTGTTCTCGATCATCCTTCTCGCCGCCTGCGCTGGGAAAGAGAATGAAATTGAAGATCAGTCCATTGCCCTCAGCCAATTAGATCGTGTAAGAAAGTCGTTGCCTATCTCTGGAACAGAACGCACCAGAAGGCAGGGAAACGGGGCGGAGAATTAGACGAGGGACGGGGCCTTTCCGGGATACACATTTTCAAGGTTTATGCTTCAAGCAGAGCGCCAATTCTCGGTCCAGCCATTCTTGATTCTCGTCAATGAAGGTAACTACTTTTTGGAAATCTCGCCATAGGTTCAACATTTCGCTGTTTTCGGGAGCAAGATAGAATCAAGTACCAACGACGGTGCTTGATTATTTTATGCCTCGGTTTTCAGATATAATAGACATTTGACCCGATACGTTCGATTATCTGTATTATTGCTATATTCGCATCCCAAAACTATTCAATTGTTTTTATGAAGAATCTGATTTCCATTCTCGCCGCACTGATCATTTTGAGTCTCGGCGTTTCATGTACCAAAGACAATCCCTCGAATAAGGACGGCGGTAATCCGTCCGAACCGTCAACCTCGCTGGCCGGTACCACGTGGTCCACGGCTGAACAAGTGGGCTTCGGGACCTTAACCTTGTCTTTCACGTCCGGTGATTGCACGCTCAAACGTACGAATGGCGGGAATACCGAGGTCTGCACCTATCCCTACACGCTCAGCGGAAATACCGTGAAGACGAAGGTCAGACTGTCCGTCTGGTCCGGCGGAGAGGAGCAGGAAGCCACCGGAACGGTGAGCGGAAGCAATCTGAACCTCAAACTGTCGAAAAACGGAAGTAACTATATCTTCTCCAAGAAATAAACGTTTCCCGACATCAAACGAGCCAAAGCGGCCAGATCATCGGATTCCGACGATCTGGCCGCTTTCTTTTCCCGGCAAAGGAACTTATTTCTTGAACAGTTTCCGGATGAGGTTCCAGACGAACAGCAGGACCACGGCGCCGATGACGGCGCTTACAATCTGGCCATACCACTGGGACCAGAAAGAACCGTTGGCACCGATCAGGCCGAGCAGCCAGCCGCCGACGACGCCGCCGAGCAGACCGATGATGATGTTCCAGATGAGGCCGCCTTTCTCTTTGATCACAAAGAACCCGGCGAGCCAGCCGGCGATGGCTCCGAAGAGCAAAGTGAGAAGGATGTTCATAATAGTGATATTAAATGGGTTATAAAAAGGGTTATGGAGATGCTATCTTTTTCGCTGGCCGTTCTGCTGTTGCGGCTGCTCCGGGGCGGTGAGGACCTGGGCGTTCATCCAGTCGAAGAGGTTGTGGAAGCCCTGCGGTGCCACGGAGCCGCCTCCGTCGTTCGAGGGCTTCATCTCGCCCGCGGACTGCTCCTGGGCGCCGGTAACCTGGTCGTTGAATACATAGACCCAGGAGAAGTGGCCCATGAGCCGCTGGCCGGGGGTGTCGGTGCCGATCACATTCTCGAACATCGAAATCCATACATTCTGGGCCCCCGCCGCCATCAGCCGCCGGTAGGTCGGGATGCAGTACTCGGCCGGCGGGACCGTCGTATCGTCGAACGACTGGACGAACCAGATGTGCTCGTTCGCGAGCTGCTTGATCTGCACGTCGGAGATATTGGCGTCGGCGAAAGCCTCGCAGGTCGGATAGGCCGCCGCAAAGAAGCCGGGATTCCGGATGAGCATGTGCACGGTCATGAATCCGCCGTTCGAGCAGCCGCCGATATAGATGCGGTTGCGGTCCACGTCGGGATGCGTGGCGACATAGTGGTCGATGCAGGACTTGAGCACGTCTGCATACAGGGAAGGGTATTCCCCGCGGGACATCGAGCCGTAGGCCGTGCCCATCCACATCGTCGGACACTGGACGGCCAGGACGTAGGCGCCCGTCTGCCCGCCTTCCGTCATGAAATGCGACTGGATATCGTTGCGGATGAGGGAGACGACCTCGTTGCCCATCAGTTCGATGGAGACGTCCGTGCCGCCTTCGCCCATGCCGTGCAGCCAGATGATCATCGGGTTGGGCTTGCCGTCGGTCCGCAGGGCTTCGGGTTCGTAGGCTCCGTAGGTCAGGGTGACGTCGTCGGGACGGCCCGTGGCGGGACCGGTGAAGGTGCCGCGGCTGAAGAAGTCGGACTCGGAGAGGAAGTTGCGCAGCGCGTGGTCGGTGGTGCAGTCGATGGCGGTGTACTTCTTGCCGCCGGCCTTGATGCTCTTGCCGGGTTTGAGCCCCACCTTCACGGGATAGGCGGTGCTCCAGGTCCCCATACCCCGGGAGACGAGGGGGGCGACGCCGCGGGCCCGGCTGAGTTCCAGCCCGAAGGCGAGATAGTCGCCGCCGTCGGTCCACACGCCGCGGTCGTCGCAGGTGTAGACGATCTTGACGTTCCGCTCGATGCCGTTGGTCTCCACCGTGAAGACCGCGGGATCCAGGACATCGGGTTTCAACTCGGGTTTCACGACCACGAGATCGACGGAGGTATAGGACTCATAGGCATTGATGCGGACGACCTGATGGGTCATCTTCAGGGTCTGGGCGCCGGCGGCCGCCGCGATGGTCGCGGCCAAAGCTGCCAGGATGAATCTGAAACGGTTCATAATGGGTTGATTAGCTACTACAAAGGTAATAAAATGTCTGCAAGAAAGAAAGGACAGATATCAGAATCCGGCGGGCGTGAAGAGGACGGTGGGAATGAGGAGCAGGAGGCCGAGGACGAGCAGGGCGAGGACCATTTTCCAGATCCACCGGACCCAGCGGGTGTAGGGGATGCGAGCCATGGCGAGGGCGGACATCAGCACCCCGGAGGTGGGGGTGATCATGTTGGTGAAGCCGTCGCCGAACTGGAAGGCCAGCACCATCGCCTGCCGCGACACCCCGACCATGTCGGAGAAGGGCGCCATGATGGGGATGGTGATGGCTGCCTTGGCCGTGGCGCTGGGAATCAGCAGGTTGATCAGCGCCTGGATGCCGTACATGGCGCTCAGGGAGGCGAGGGGACCGGTACCGTCCAGCCCCTCCTGCATGGCGTGCAGGATGCTGTCCACCACCTGCCCGTCCTGCAGGATGACGATGATCCCGGAGGCGAAACCGACCACGAGTGCGGCGGAGAGGATGTCCCGGGCGCCGCTGAGCAGCTCGTCGGCGATCCGTCCGGCAGGGAAGCCGGCGATGACCCCGCAGACGATGCCCATCGCGAGGAACAGGCCGGTAATCTCCGGGAGGTACCATTCCCAGACCGTCACCCCGACGATCAGCATCACGACCGTCAGCGCGAGTACCCCGAGGATGATCCATTGCCGGGTGCTCATCGGCGCTTCCTCCTGCGAGGCGACCTGCGCGACCGGACGGCGGCTCCGCCGGGCATACAGGACGACGAAGAGGCAGAGCAGTGCGGTCAGCAGGGCCCAGCAGAACACCCGGTAGGGCATTCCGGAGAAGGGCGGCAGATCCGCCATCCCCTGGGCGATGCCCACGGTGAAGGGGTTCAGGAAGGCGCTGGAGAAGCCGATGTTGGAAGCCACGTACACCACCAGCATCCCCATCAGCGGATCATAGCCCAGCGAGACCACGAGGGGGACCACGATGCCCACGAAGGGTATGGTCTCCTCGCTCATCCCGAACACGGCCCCGGCCGCGGAAAAGAGAATCGTGATGCCTGTGAGCACCAGCTTGTCCCGCTTCCCGACCCGGTCGATGAAGCGCCGGATGCCGCCTGTGACGGCCCCTGTGGCGTTCAGCAGCCAGAATGCGCCCCCGACGACGAGGATGAAAATAATGATGCCGGCCTGCTTGACGAAGCCGTGGTAGAGGGCGGGGAAGACCTGCAGGACCTGGGGGACGCCCTCCCGCGCTTCGAAGTGTACCGACCCGTCCGACTCCGTGACATACGCCCCGCCCGGCACGAACCAGGTGAGTGCCGCGCTCAGGAGGATGAGCATCGCGATGAGGACGTAAGTGTGCGGGACTTTGAGCTTTTTCATCCGGACGGGAATCCAACTATGTGCGAAGATACGAAAAAAGTAGTATCTTTGATTCTCATTCGAGTTGAACCTGCGTATGAAAAAAGTCAAGACAACGAAGGAAGAGCGGATGTATATGCGGATCCGCAATCTTTGCGGACTGCTGGGGATCATCCTGCCGTGGCTGGCGCTTTTCTCCGCCGGCATCGCCCCGCACCCGGGCGACGAATGGTGGTGGAGCATTTCTGCGACTTACTACCAGAGCCCGGCCCTGGTAGGCGTGCTGGTGCCTGCGTGCATCGTGCTGATGTCCTACATCGGCTATGACAGCACGGACAATCTGCTGACCACGGCCGCGGGCCTGCTGGGCCTGGGAATCGTGCTCTTCCCCTGCAAGGTCAACTGGCTCCCGGCCGGGACGCCGGTCGGATTCTTCCAGGTCCCGATGGAGACTTCCAACATCATCCACCTGGTCTGCGCGGTGCTTTTCTTCATCGTGATCGCCTGCAACAGCCTTTTCCAGTTCACCAAGTCCGGCGCCGTGATGACGGAGCAGAAGAAAGTGCGTAACCGGATCTATCGCTTCTGCGGTTACGGGATGTTCGTGGTGCTGGCGATCGCCGTGGTGGCGCGCCTGCTGGGCGCTCCGGGCTATTTCATCATGTTCGTCGAGATTGTCCTGCTGCTGCTTTTCGGCATCGCCTGGCTGGTGAAGGGCGGGGCTTTCCCCTTCCTGAATGATAAACCTGTCGAGGATGGCGGTGCCCGCTGACCTCGCAATAAACGGAATAACCATGAGAATCTCCAAGTTCATTCTCATCATTGTTGTGCTGCTGGCCGCATCCTGTGCCCCGCGGGGCGGTGCGATCTCCTATGAGCAGCGCCACTTCTCCGATTCCACCGCGCACGCCTACCTGGTGATGAATCTCGAACTCCCGGCCGCCCGGCCCGGAGCGGCACGCGTCATACGGGAGGCTCTCGTGGAGGTGATGGACCAGGCCCTCTGCCACGCCGATACCTATGTGGACGAGCGGGCTTTCCCGCGCTTCGGCGGCAATCCCGACGACACGGATGCGCTGATGGACTATTATACGACCCAGACCCTCGAGCATATCGGCCGTCTCTCCGACTCGGACTACCAGGAGCGCGAAAGCGCCATCCGGGAGAGCGACACGCTTACCCCCGAGGAAAAGGAACTCTTGTCCGCGGAGGCACCGATGTGGGCTTATGAGTTCAACCTCGGCCTGGAGAACGAGACGGACCGCTATGCCGTGTTCCGCCATCTGGACTATACCTATATGGGCGGCGCCCACGGCGGCATTCTCGGCAGCGGTTTCCCCACCTTTGATAAGCAGGACGGGCATCAGGTCACCCCGGTGCTCCAGCCGGACTGCACCGAGGACATCCAGCCCCTGCTTGTCAAGGGGCTGATGGAATACTTTGAGGATGCGGACGGGCCCCTGACGGAGGACGAACTCTTCGAGATCCTGCTCTTCGACCAGGAAGGGGTGATCCCCCTGCCGACCTGGGAGCCTTACCCGTCCCCTGAGGGACTCGTATTCACCTACCAGCAATACGAGATCGCCAGTTATGCGGCCGGGATGCCTTCCTTCGCGGTTCCTTTCGACCAGGTCCGCGCATACCTCTCGGCGGATGCCTGCCGGGTCTTCGGTCTGTAGGACCTTCCAGTATTTGATTATGAAACGGTTAGTAGTGAAAATAGGGACGAATGTCCTGACGCGTCCGGACGGGTCCCTGGACGTGACGCGCGTATCCGCGCTGGTGGATCAGGTGGTCGGCCTGCGCGAGATGGGATATGCGGTCGTGATCGTAAGTTCGGGTGCCGTGGCCTGCGGCCGCACCGAGCTCCGCCTGGACCACGACCTGGACAGCGTCGAGCAGCGGCAGTTGTATTCCGCCGTCGGCCAGGTCCGCCTGATGGACCTCTATTACCGCCTGTTCCGCGACTACGGCCTGAGCGTGGGCCAGGTCCTGACGACCCGGCGCAATTTCGAGACGGAGCGCGAACGCGAAAACCAGCGCGCCTGCATGGAGGTGATGCTGGAGCACGGCGTGGTGCCCATCGTCAATGAGAACGACACCGTGAGCGTGACCGAACTGATGTTCACTGACAACGACGAGCTCTCCGGCCTGATTGCGCGGATGATCGGCGCCCAGACCCTGGTGCTGCTCAGCAACATCGCCGGCATCTATGACCGCCGACCCGACGAGCCGGGTGCGCGGGTGATCCGCACCGTCCGGTGTACCGAGGACCTCTCCGCCTGCATCAGCGAAGAGAAGAGCGCCTTCGGCCGCGGCGGGATGTTCTCAAAATACAATACCGCCCGGAGCGTGGCATCCGAGGGGATACGCGTCCTGATCGCCGACGGCAAACGCGAAAATATCCTCACGGACCTGCTGGAGCGTCCGGAGCAGACCGTTTTCACCGAATTCCTCCCTTGAGCGATGACTCCTTTTGAATCAGCCAGGCAGGCTGCGGTCCGCGTCGCATTGCTTTCGGACGCCGAGCGCTCGGCGGCCCTCGGCGCCGTGGCCGACGCCATTGAAGCGCAGGCCGGAGCGCTGCTCGCCGCGAATGCGCAGGACCTTGCGCGGATGGACGCGCAGAACCCCCTCTATGACCGGCTCAAACTGACCCTGGACCGGCTCCGCGGCATCGCTGCCGATATGCGGGCCGTTGCGGCCCTGCCTTCGCCGCTGGGCCGTACGCTCGAGGACAGGACCCTTCCCAACGGGCTGCGCCTCCGCAAAGTAAGCGTGCCCTACGGGGTGATCGGGGTGATCTATGAAGCCCGGCCCAACGTGACCTTCGACGTGTTCTCGCTGTGCCTGCGGAGCGGTAACGCCTGCATCCTCAAAGGCGGCGCCGATGCCGATGCGTCCAACCGTGCGGCCGTCTCGCTGATCCGCGAAACCCTGGCGCAGCGGGGCCTGCCCGACGGGGCTGTGACCCTGCTCCCGCCGACGCACGAGGCGGTGGGCGAACTGCTCGGGGCGACGGGTTATGTGGACCTGGTGATCCCGCGCGGCGGACGCCGGCTGATCGATTATGTCCGCGACCACGCCCGCGTGCCCTGCATCGAGACCGGGGCCGGGGTGGTCAATACCTATTTCGACCGCTTGGGCGATCTGGAGTACGGCCGCCGCATCGTGCTCAATGCCAAGACGCGGCGCGTATCGGTATGCAACGCACTCGACTGCCTGATCGTTCACCGGGATCGCCTGGGCGAGCTGCCCGCACTCGTGGAGCCGCTCGCCGAGCACCGGGTGCTGCTCTATGCCGACGAGCCCGCGTATGCCGCCCTGCAGGGGCGCTATCCGCTCCTGGAGCGGGCCACTCCGGCGTCTTTCGGCACGGAATTCATGGATTACAAGATGGCTGTCCGGACCGTCTCCTCGCTGGACGAAGCGCTCGCGCACATCGCCCGTTATGGTTCGGGCCACAGCGAGAGCATCGTCACGGCGGATCCCGCCGCCGCGGAGCGTTTCCGGGTGGAAGTCGACGCTGCCTGCGTCTATGTCAACGCGCCGACCAGTTTCACGGACGGCGCGCAGTTCGGATTGGGTGCGGAGATCGGGATCAGTACCCAGAAACTCGGAGCCCGGGGCCCGATGGGACTCGCCGAATTGACCACCTACAAATGGTTGATCGATGGGGAGGCCCAGATCCGGCCTTAGGGGAGATTATTTGATTTCCACCTGCTTATAAGGGACGTTGGGGACGGCGTAGAGGAGTTTGGCCCGCTCGCCTTCCGCGCGGCGGATGCTGTCTGCACGCCGTATAGCCTCCGCCCGACGGCGCTCTTCTTCCGCGATGCGGTAAGGATCGTTCTCATCCGCTTCCAGCATCTCCTGGAGGGTCTGTTCGATAAGTGCGCGCTGCTGCGCTTCGAAGGCTTCCCGTTCGCGCGCTTCACGCGCCAGCCGGGCTTCGCGCAGGGCGGAGCAGGAAGAGAAACCGAGCAGGGCCAGGAAAGCACCGAGTAAGTATCTGACAGGCTTTTTCATAAGTCCAAAGTTAAGCAATTCTTTTCAAATGGCAAAATAACAGTTGTCCCTGCGCGTCCCGCAGGTGCATCCCGCCGCCGAGACAATACTTGAAATAGCGGCAGTCGGCGCATTCTCCGCTGCGCATCCATTCGCGGTCGCGGTAGGGACGGAAACCCCGCTCCCAGACATCCATAAAGTCATCTTGGTAGATGTTGCCCTGGTGGTAGTCGGCGCGGATGCTGGCACAGGCGGAAATGGACCCGTCCGCCAGCACGGATGCGGCGGTGATCCCCGCCTCGCAATGATAGAAATGGTCCCGCACCTCGCCTTCGTAATTGCCCAGGAATCCCTCGCAGCCGTAGGAGGCGTGGATGCGTCCCTCCTTGCGCGTGGCCTTGATGAAATCCAGCACCCCGCGGAACTGTCCGTTCGATAACTGGAGTTCGGGATCGTGGGCGGCGCGCCCCATCGGGAACACGGTGAAGATGCGCCAGGAGGGCACCCCCCAGCCGATGAGCATTTCCTTGATGCGGGAGAGTTCGTCGTAGTTGCGCCGGTTGACGCAGGTGACCACGTCGAATACGAAATCCCGCTCTGCCGCGAGCATCCGGACGGCGGCCGAGGCCCGCTCGAAACTGCCCGGCCGTCCGCGCATCCAGTCGTGGCTTTCCTGCAGGCCGTCCAGGCTGACGGTGGCACTGCCCAGGCCGGCCTCGCGAAGGCGCCGGAAACGTTCCGCGGTGAGCGCAAAGCCGTTGGTGACCATTCCCCAGGCGAAGCCTTTCTCGTAGATTCCGCGGCCGCATGCCTCGAGGTCGGGCCGCATCAGTGGCTCCCCGCCCGTGACGATGACAAATACGGAATGCGGTTCACAGCGCTCATTGACGCTGTCCAGCACCCGCAGGAAGTCCTCCCGGGGCATGTCGGGTACCTGCGCGACGGCCTTGCAGTCGCTGCCGCAGTGGCGGCAGGCGAGGTTGCAGCGCAGGGTACACTCCCAGAAGAGCTGCTCCAGCGGATGGGATTCCCGGGTGCTCCGGTAGAGCGCCCGGTCGATGTCCAATGCGAGCCGGTGCCGCAGGTCCAGCATCTTACTGGCCGTTGAGTTTGACGTGGTCCTGCAGGAATTCCTCCTTGGGCAGGACCTTGGGCGTGATGCGGATTTTGGCGATGTCCCCCTTGAACCAGCAGACCTTGTTCTGCCGCACCCCCACGGAGGTGAAGCCCTCGTTCACGAGCGGGGCCCAGGCGAGCTTGGAGCGGCACTGCTCGACGCCGTCCACATAGCTCACCAGCCCGTCCTTGGAGGCGGTTAGCGTGAGGGTGTACCAGCGGTCGGCGGGGTGGGTGAGCTTCTCGTCGATGAGCGTGGCGCTCAGGCGGACCGGATTGGGATTGTCCGGGGTGGGCTCGGGTGTGCCGAGGTTGACGAAAGCGTCGAAATACCAGGTTTCGTCCGGTTTGACCCGGGTTTCGAAGAGGATGCGTTTGTCCATCGTGCCGATGTGCAGGAAGCGCTGCTCGAAGGCGGCGTCACCGTCCTGGCGGAACACGACCTCGAGGGTGAATTCGTCCATTCCGGCCACGGGGACGGCATCCAGGAATACGCCGTCGCCCTGTCCGTTGAAGTGGACGGCCTGTCCGATGCCCGTCCAGAAGATTTGCGGCTCACCGAAATAGTCGAAGATGGGAGGGACATAATCTGCGGACCAGATGATGGTTCCGGGCACGCGGGATTGCTGCGCAGCGCAGCAGAGGGCCGACAGGAGGGCGAGACAGGTGATCAATCGTTTCATGGCTAGTCGTATTCGTTTCGTCAAATATACTAAAATTTGTATGTTTTTGGTCTTTTCCTGCAAGATTTGCAAATTTGCAATGGGTAACTTTACATGCCAAATAATCTCTAACTTATGAAGAAATCTCTTTTGCTTTTGGCCGTGCTCGCCCTTTTCGGGTGCAGCAAGGCTTCCGTCAGTCCCGTTCTCACCATCGAGGGCGGCCAGGTTCAAGGTGTCAGTACGGATATTCCGGGCGTGACCGTGTTCCGGGGCATCCCGTATGCCGCGCCGCCCATCAAGGATCTCCGCTGGAAGGCTCCCCAGCCGGTCGTCCCCTGGGAGGGAGTGAAACTTTGTGACAAATTCGGCCATCCCAGCTACCAGGCCATCCAGTATCCCGGCGGTTATTTCACCGAGTGGGGCTATGGCGACGAGTCTCCTTTCAGCGAGGATTGCCTCTATCTGAATGTCTGGACCACGGCTCCGGGCCAGACCGACAAGAAGCTTCCCGTGGCCCTGTGGATCCACGGCGGCGGTTATCGTGAAGGTTGGGGGAGCGAGCCGGAGTTCGACGGCCAGGAGTGGGGTGCCAAGGACGTGGTCCTGGTGTCCATCAACTACCGCTTGGGCGTGTACGGCTTCCTGACCCATCCTGATCTCTCCGCGGAGAGCCCGCACGGCGTTTCCGGCAATTACGGCATCCTCGACCAGATCGAGTCCCTGAAGTGGATCCAGAAGAACATCGCGCAGTTCGGCGGCGATCCGGACAACGTGACGATCTTCGGCCAGAGCGCCGGCGCCGGCAGCGTGAAGACGCTGTGCGAGTCGCCTCTCGCCCGCGGCCTCTTCCACAAGGCGGTGATCATGTCCGGCGGCGGCCTGAACCTGCCGCAGGCTGCTCCTGCAGTCCCTGCAGCCCCGGCCCGCAATGCCGCTCCCGCCCGCTCGATGTTCCGCTCGATGTCCCTGGCAGATGCCGAGCAGCAGACCAAGACCGTGATGGATTGGGCCGGCCTGACCGACGTACAGAAGATGCGCGCCGCCTCCACCGAGATGATCCACACCCTCGGCACCATCTACAACGCCGCCAGCGGCCAATTTGCCTTCCTGACCGGCTCCCCGATCGTGGACGGCTATGTGTCCAAGGAGAGCTTCGACGCGGCCGCCCTGGACGGCACACTCGCCGACGTTCCGTATATGATCGGCTATACGCTCAATGACATGGGCAACATGGCCGGTGGCATCGCCGCCTTCTGCCTCAACCGCGAGGAGAAGGGCGGCAAGGCGTATGCCTACGAGTTCGCCCGTCCGCTGCCGGACGACGGCTCGCATCCCGAAGTGACTGTCCGCCTCAAGGGCGCCTTCCACTCCTCCGACCTCTGGTATGTCTTCAAGTCCATGAAGCATTGCTGGCGTCCTTGGACCCAGGGCGACTGGGATCTCTCCGAGAAGATGCTGACCGCCTGGACCAACTTCGCCAAGACCGGCGACCCGGGCATCGGCTGGAAGCCTTACACCAAAGAAAACAACAAGTTCATGCTCTTCAAACTCGACGCTTCCGACGCGGAGGCCTCCGAGATGGGCGACCCGATCCTGCCGTAAGACGCTGGATTCCAACAAAAAACCCCGACCGATCCGGCCGGGGTTTTTGTTTGGTTGCGGGTCTAGAGCACCTGGAAGTCCAGGGACTGCAGGTCCTCGTCGCGCGAGGAGCTGCCGTAGAGGATGCGGTACTTGCCGGGCCGGACGGCGAGGCCGTCCACATCCGCATTGTAATAGGAGAAGGCCTCCCCGTCGAGGGTGATGCGGGCCTTCTTCGTGGCGCCCGGGGCGAGCTGGACGCGGGTGAAGCCCTGCAGGCCCTTGATCGGGGCGTCGGGGTTGTCCAGGGCCTGGACATAGACCTGCACGGTCTCGGTGCCTTCCACACTGCCGGTGTTGGTCACGGGGACGGTGAGGGTGACCTTGCCGTCCGGCTTCATCGAGGCCTTGTTGAGCTTGCCCCGGCCGTAACCGAAGTTGGTGTAGCTGAGACCGTAACCGAAGGCGTAGAGCGGGGTTCCGCGGAAGTAGCGGTAGGTGCGGTTGTCCATGCTGTAGTCCAGGAAATCCGGGAGGTCGTCGTTGGAGGCATAGAAGGTGACGGGCAGTTTGCCGGAGGGGTTACAGTCGCCGAAGAGTACCTCGGCGAGGGCCTTGGAGCCGCCCTGGCCCGGGTACCAGGCCTGCAGCAGTGCGTCATACTGGCCCTCGATGCTCGCGAAAGCGATCGCGGAGCCGGAGCAGTTGACCAGGATGACCGGCTTGCCGGTCTCGTGCATGGCGCGCACGAGCCGCTGCTGGACGGCGGGAAGTTCGATGTCGGCCTTGTCGCCGCCTTCGCCTTCGAGCTGGGCGGAGATGCCGCCGATCACGATGATGGCGTCGGCGCCTGCGACGAGTGCTTTCTCCTCGGCGAAGTCGGCGTACTTGCGCTGGCAGAAGTCGGCACGCAGCATCGCGAACGGCCCTGCGCCGCGGCGGTATTCGATCTCGACATCAATGGGCTTGCCCTCCTGCACCTGGAAGGTCTTGTACTGGACCCCGCCCCGGCGGAAGCCGAAGCCGCGGCCGGAGGCGGTCTTGTTGTTCTCGACCACGCGGCCGTTCACCTTGAGGATGTAGCCGTTGTCGGAGCTGACGGTGTAGCTCATCTCGCCGGTGAAGTCGGGCACATAGCGGCCCTTGACGCGCACGGAAATCTTGTCGGTGGGCACGCCCTCGGCGAAACCATAGGCGCCGAAGGTGCTGAAGTTCAGCGTCTTGTAGTAGCCGCTGGCGACGGGTTTTCCGCTCAGGGTGTTGTTGTCCCAGAACTCCACGAACATACCCTGGCCCCCGTTGAAGTCGGGCAGGTGGTAGATCGTATTGTAGTCGTCGGTGAGTCCGCAGGCCTTGGCGTAGATGATCTCGGTGCCGGGAAGGGCGGCGCGGATGCCGTCCAGCAGGGTGTGGGTGTGCGCCTCGGTAGGGGTGCCGCCGTAGTTGCCGTTCAGCAGGGCCGCGTCGTCGGCATTCGGGCCGACCACCGCGAGGGTCTTGATGTCCTTGGACAGCGGCAGGACGCCGCCTTCATTGCGCAGCAGGACCACCGATTCGCGGGCGGCCTGGACGGCCAGGGCGTCGTGCTCCTCGCTGCTGATCACATCCTCGCCGAGATTCGCCCAGGGCAGGCGGTCCGCCGGGTCGAACATACCCAGTTCGAAGCGGCCGCGCAGGATGCGGCGGAGGTGGACTTCAAGGTCCTCCTCTTTGACCAGTCCTTCCTGCAGGCCCTCGATGAGGGCGATCATCACCTTGCCGCACTCCAGGTCGGCGCCCTTCAGGGCCACCTCCACGGCGGCGCTCAGGGCGTCGGGCTGGGTCTCGTGCTGGCCCGGGGTGTAGTAGTTGTTGATGGCGTCGCAGTCCGTGACCACGATGCCGTCAAAGCCCCATTTCCCGCGCAGGATGTCGTTGAGCAGCCGGTCGTTGGAGCTGCAGGGAACGCCTTCGTAGCGGTTGTAGGCGCTCATCACCTCACGTACGTTGCCCTCGACCACGAGTTTCTTGAAAGCCGGGAGGTAGGTTTCCCAGAGGTCGCGTTGCGACACGCGCGCGTCGTAGGTGTGCCGCAGCGGTTCAGGACCGCTGTGCACGGCGTAATGTTTGGCGCAGGCGTGGGTCTTGAAATAGTTCTTGTCGTTTCCCTGCATGCCGAGCACGGTCTGCAGGCCCAGAACGCCGGAGAGGTAGGGGTCCTCGCCGCAGGTTTCCTGGCCGCGGCCCCAGCGCGGGTCGCGGAAGATGTTGATGTTGGGGCACCAGAAAGAGAGCTCCGGGTTGCCGGGATAATAGGTCACGCCCATCGGCACGTTGAAAATGTCGTGGTTGGAGCGGTTCCAGTTGGCGCGGGCCTCGTCGGAAACCTGGGAGAAGACATCGTACATCATCTCCGGGTCGAAGGCGGCGGCCATGCCGATCGGCTGGGGATAGACGGTGTAGCCGTCCTGGCGCACGCCGTGGCAGGCCTCGCTCCACCAGTTGTAGGAAGGGATGCCGAGGCGGTCGATGGACACGTTCTTGTTCATCATCAGGCCCACCTTGTCCTCGATGGTGAGCAGGGACATCAGATTGTCGATGCGCTCGTCGATGGACAGGTCGGGGTTGCGGAAGGGATACTCATAGGTCTGCTTGGGCGTGCAGGCGGAAGCGAGCAGCGCCAGGGAAGACAGCAGGATCAGCAGTTTCTTCATTATGCGGAAGACTAAGGATTATTTGAAAATCAGTTGGGCGATGCGGGTGAGGTAGTCGCGGCAGTTCATCCAGGTGTGGCCGCCGTCGGGGGTGTAGAAGGTGTGCTTGACTCCGTTCTCCGTCAGGTAGCCGTCCAGTCCGCGGGAGGCCTGGATCAGGAAATCCGAGGTGCCGGTGCCGATCCAGATGAGGCGGAACTTGCCGTTGAGGCTCTTCAAGGGGGCGTAGGTGCCGTTCTCGAAGTTGGCCTTGTACTCCTCGCCGAAGATGGCGGGGGCCATCGCGCAGACCCACTGGAAGGTCTCGGGGTGACCCAGGCCGGTGGCGAGCGCCTGGCGGCCGCCGAGCGAGAACCCGGCCACGGCACGGTCGCGCGCGGAGGTCTTGACCTTGTAGTTGGCTTCGATGAAAGGCCGGACGTCGTTGATGATTTCCGCGGCTACGCGGTCGGTGTCCATCGAGTCGTAGCGGTCGGCGAGGCCCTGGCGCATCATCTCCGGATACGGGTTGGCGTAGGGCATCACCACGATCATGCGCTTCGCGAGACCGTCGGCGATCAGGTTGTCGAGGATGTTGTTGACGTGGCCTACCTTGAACCAGGTCTCATAGGTGTCGGTCATGCCGTGGATGAGGTAGAGCACCGGCAGGCGCTCCGAGCCCGCGGGGTCGTAGCCGGCCGGGGTATAGACCGTCATCGTGCGGTCGATGCCGCAGGTCTTGGAATGATAGAAGCGGTAGGAGACCTTGCCGTGCGGCACGTCCCGGATGTCCTGGACGGAAGGCTCGGGGCCGCGCACGTCCGCGAGCGAGTTCTTGAACCCCTCGTTGGGGAAGATGAACATATTGTTGGGATCGGCGATCCGGGTACCGTCCACCACGAAGCAATAGGGGTAGATGTCCGGCTTGCCCGGGGTCACGGTGATGCTCCAGACGCCGTTCGCGTCCTTGGTCATCGGAAGGGCGGAGGGAAGCATCTGCGTGTCCAGCTCGACTTTCGTGGCATTCGCGGCCTGGCAGCGGAAGGTCACCGAGCCGTCGGCATTGTATTCCGGCGAGACGACCCCGGCGGGGAACATGCGGGCCATCACCTGCGGGGTGAGTCGCTGGCCTTCGCCGGCGGGCCGCTGGGCCCGGGCGCAGAGCGGCGCGAGGAGCAGCGCCGCTGCGAGGAAGATTCTATATGCAGTTTTCATATCGTAGTCGCTAGTCTTGGAAGAGGAGGGGGAGGGATTTGTCCAGGAAGTACTTCGCGTTCATCCAGGTGTGGCCGAACTTGTCGTCGGTGAACACCTTGACGTTCTTGATGCCCTTGCTGTCGAGGAAGTCCATATACTCCTTGGCGTTGCCGTAGAGGAAGTCGTCCGTGCCGACACCCAGCCAGAAGAGGCGGATCTTGTCGTTGATGGCAGGATCGTCATAGGCATCCAGGTCCATGCTCGTGAAGGAGCTGTAGGAGCAGAGCCAGGAGAAGCGGTTCAGGTGCGTCAGGCCTGCGGAGAGGGCCTGGTTGCCGCCGCGGGAGAAGCCGCCGATGGCGCGGTGGGCCGCATCGTTGATGGTGCGGTAGTTCTTCTCCACGAAGGGCATCAGGTCGTGCATCAGGTCGCGGGTGAAAGAGTGGCCGTCGATCTGGCCTTCGCCCGGCTTGAAGTACTTGGAGGGGTTGCCGTAGGGGAGGACGATGATCATCTCCTTGGCCTTGCCCTGAGCGATCAGGTTGTCCAGGATGAGATTCATCTTGCCCACCTTGAAGTAAACCTCCTCGGTGTCGGTGGTGCCGCTGATGAGGTAGAAGACGGGATATTTCTGCTTCTTGTTCTTGTCGTACTGCGGCGGAGTATAGACGATGGCGTTGCCCCAGGTGCCCAGGGTTCCGGACCAGTAGTTGACATAGTCCACGGCGCCGTGGGGGACGTTCGTGAGCGCGTGGATGAGGGGCTCGCCCGTGCCGCGGACGTCCAGCAGGCTGTTCTTGAAGGTCTCGTTGGGGAACCAGTCGGGGTTCTGCGGGTCCATTACCTGCACCCCGTCCACATCGAAGCTGTACGGATAGATATCCGGCGCCACGGGGCCGAGGGTCACGGTCCAGACGCCGCGCTCGTTCTTGGTCATCTCCTGCGTGCCGGCGAACTGGGTGTTCACCTTGACGGACTTGGCGTCGGGCGCGGAGTAGTTGAAGGTGACGGTGTTGTCGGGATTGACGATGGGGGAGGCCGTGCTGCCGCCGCCCGGCGCCCCGCCGCCCATCATGCCGGGGAAGCCGCCGCGGCGGCCCTGCCGGCGGATCTGGAGCAGGACCTTGCCGGCCTGGGGACCGCGCACGACCTTCATCCACATCTCGGCGGTGACCCGGGTGCCCGTGCCCATCTCGGTGAGCTTGGCTTCAATGCCGGGTTCGCCCTCGCCGATGAGGTCGGCCTCGGTCAGCTCGCCCGACCAGAGGACGGGACCGAAGGTGTGGCTGATCGTCCAGGCACCCGGATCGATGCCCTCGAAGACATATTCATCCACGCCTTCCGTGATCATCACGCGCTTGGACTCGGCGTTGCCGCCGTAGCCGCCCCTGCCGCGCTTGTTCATCTCCACCTCGCCGCCGGTACCGTTGACCGCTTCGCTGCGGGGCTTGTAGTAATCCAGGCCGGAGTCGAAGGACGTGACCTCGAAGAAGTACTCGGAGGCGGTGTTGAGGCTGTGCATCTTGAAGTAGTTGTCGTCATAGACGATGTAGCTGTTGTAGAGCTTGCCGGGTTCGATGCCGTAGCGGATGAGGTAGCCGTCCGCGCCCGGGACCGGATCCCAGAGCAGGCTGGCCTCGCGGCGGTCTTCGGGGTTGCGCACCACCTTGACCCCGTCCACGCGGACCGAGCCGGCGGAGGCCGGGTTGCCGAAGACCCGCAGGTCCTTCATGCAGAAATTGGCCCCGTCGTGGCACTGCCGCGCGTTGGTCACGCGGACGTAGCGCGCCTGCACGGCGGCCGGGAAGGCAGTGTAATCGTGGTGGAAGTCGAGTTTGTTCTCGCTCTTGTCGATGACTTTGTTCCAGACGGTCCCGTCCAGGGAGACCTCCACGGTGAAGCACTGGTAGTACTCCGGATTGGCAGGCGCAGCGGGCCGCTGGGTCGGGGCGGAGGCGAAGCCCGTCCGGACGGGCGCCTGCGCGCCGATGTGGTCGAAGTTGCACTGCACGGCCCAGATGTCGGCGACCTTGCCCAGGTCCACCTGGAAGAATTCGCCCGGCTCGCCGGTCTGCGCCACCCAGTTGGTCATGAAATTCTCGTCCACGCCGTTCGCGGCCGGATAGCCCTCCAGGGTGGAGGACACGGTGACCTGCTTCTTGTGCGAGAGGAGTTTCCAGCCGGTCCAGTTGTGGTCCACGGCATCGGTGCGGGTGCCCGGCCAGTACTGCGGCCAGTCGCCGAAGGCCACGTTGGAATGCATCACCCCGTCGGCATCCACGGCCGTGGGGTAGATCGCGAGTTCGGAACCGCGGCCGCCCCCGCCATAGTTGGCGGGAATCATGCAGATGGTCCACAACTGGCCGTTCTTGTCGTGGAAGGTGCTGCCGTGGCCCGCGCCCACGGAGAAGCCCGTGGTCTTGAAAGTCAGCGGGTTATGCTCGGAGTAGGTGAACGGGCCCATCGGGTTGTCGCTCACATAGACACCGTGCGAGTAGGACAGCAGCTCCAGACCGATGGCGGCGTACTGGAGATAATATTTCCCATTGTGCTTGGTCATCCAGGGACCCTCGATCCAGGGGTATTCCTCTTCGAAATAGTCCCGGCGGCCGTTGAAAATGGAGAAGATCACGTCATCGCGGGTGCGCTTCTCAAAGCCGTGGTTGCGGTAGTCGCTGAAGAAGAGCACTTCGGGTCCGGCGATCTCCTTGAAGGTCTTCGGGTCGAGTTCGACCACCTTGATGGGCATCAGCTGCGACCAGCCGTAGTAGAGGAAGAGCCGCCCGTCGTCATCGACGAAGAGGTTGGCGTCGCCGTAGCGGTCGCTGTCCAGGGTGCCGGCCAGTTCCCAGGTGCCGGCCTTGGGGTCGATGGCGCGGTAGACATTCTTGTTGTTCATCGAGCAGCCGATAAGCTTCCCGTCGAGTTCCGCGACGGACACCACGCCGCCCGGGTAGTTCGGGGCGTCCACGTAGGTCCAGTCCTTGAAATCGGGGGAGTACCAGTAGCCCTTGCGGTGGGAGACGAAGAGGTAGTAGTCGTCCTGGTAGATCAGTACGACGGGTTCGCCTCCCCGGTAGGACCGCTCGCCGGGCACGACCAGGTCGAGCGGATTGCAGAATGTGGTCCGCTCCTGCCCGCCGGACGGCAGGGACAGGAGCAGGGCGGCGGCCAGGTAGAGGGCGCGCCTGAGGCCTTTGGGGATTTTCATATTGTATGGTTTGGTTTAGTTGAATGCTTCGGGATCATTATATCGGATGTAGGTGCCGTAGTCACGGACATAGCGGTTCAGGCCGTTGGTCCGGTTCTCGTCGACGATGCCCTTGCGCCGGCCGGAGAGGAGTTCCCGGGCCATGGTATTCTCGCCGGAAATGCGCGCAGGAGTCTCGGGATTGTTGCCGCTGTAGTGGCCCGGATAAAGTTTGCGGATCTGCTGGTCCTCCATATACTTCATCGTGCGTTCCGTGCTTTCAAGCAATTGCCTGAAGGTGCCGAAGAGCAGCAGGTTGGTGGAGCCGAAGGCGTCGCCGCTGAAGCCGTAGTGCCGTTCTTTGTCGAAGAAGGTGACGGAACCTGCGGTATGTCCCGGGGTGAAGAGCACTTCCACCTGCCGGCCGCCGAGATCGATGACCTGGCCGTCTTGCAGGAATTTCAATTCGCCTTGGTAGCCCCGGCGCCCGGCACCGAACAGGGCCGTGTCGGCGGGGTTGAGCCAGACTTCCGGGAAGCAGCCGACACCCCCGACGTGGTCGCCGTGGGCGTGGGTGAGCGCAAGGGTCGCGGGCTTGTCGGTCAGCGCCGCCACCGCCTTGTCGAGCCGGGGCATCCGGGTGCCCGCGTCGATGACCAGGGCGCGGTCTTCGCCTTCCAGGACATAGACGGACTCATTGTAGACCAGGTGGCCGTTGCCCGCCCAGGTATGCTCGTCGATCCGGCGGAAGACGATGTCCTCGTCGCGCCAGACGAAGGGTTCCGCGTAGGCGGAGCGGAAGCGTTCAGCCTGCTCGGCGCTCCAGGCCACGATGGCTTCCCCGTGACGGAAATAGGTATCGAGGCCCTGGCGGCCCAGGTTGGAGGGCTCCGTCGCGGCGGTGCCGGACTCCATCTCGTCGAGGAGCTGTTTCATGTCGCGCAAGTACTCCATCCCCAGTTCGCGGCCTTTCGGAAGATTCAGCCAGTCTTTCTGCCAGTAGTGCCCGCCGTAGATCCGCAGGGCGTCCAGTTTCACGCCGTGGGCGGGATCCTCCAGCCAGGCGATCAGGTGGGGGACGGCGGAGACATAGTTGTTGAAGCCGTCCGCATTGAAGATCCATACGCCGTGGCCGGAGCCGACGGCGTCCCCGGTGAAGAGCAGGTTGTGCCCCTGCAGGTAGAAGACCATCGAGCCGGCGGTGTGGCCCGGCACGGCGACGGCTTCGACCTTCAGCCCGCCGAGGTCGAATACCTCTCCCTCGTCGAAAAAGCGCCGGCGCGCTTCGGGGAAGCGTTCCGCAAGGCGCCGGAAGTCGGTCTCCGGCAGGGCGAACTGCGCATCGGGGTACTCCAGCATGGCGGGAAGCATCCCGGTGTGGTCCCCGTGGTTGTGGGTGAAGGTGACGGTCACCGGTTTGCCGGCGGCGCGTTCGGCGACGATCGCGCGCAGCGACTCCGCGGCGTCGTCCGCCCAGTTCACGGCATTGGAAAGGTCGATCACGAGGGCGGCGTCCCGGCCGACGAGCAGGTAGATGTCGGAGCAGTTATTGAAATGGGTGAGTTTCCCGTCGGCATCGAAAGTCTCTCCGGCGGGATTGGATTGGTTGCAGTCCTGGATGTGATAGACGTTCTTCTCGATGACGGAAACGGTGTAGGGACCGACTTCCACGCCAGGCGGAGCACAGGCGGCGAGCAGGGCAGCCACTGCCAGGAAGAGGGCTGTGCGTAGCAAGGTCTTGGGCATATTCCGGAAAGGTTGTGGTTTTATCAAAACAAAGATAATATGCGCGCGCGAAATATCCTATCGGGCGGGATGCAATTTCTTTTGCTTTTGATTCAGGGCGGGAGAAGGTGCGGATTTTATGCCCCGGGCGCTGAGTTTTTGAAAACAAATCGGTATCTTTGAAAAATAAACTGCTAACCACTTATATGAAAAAAATCATTGAATGTGTCCCCAACTTCAGCGAAGGACGCGACCGTGCGGTTATCGACCGGATCGTGGCGTCCATCGCCGCCGTTGAGGGCGTGCAGGTCCTGAACGTGGACCCCGGCGAGGCGACCAACCGCACGGTCGTGACCTTCGTCGGGGAGAGCGGGGCGGTGGTGGAGGCCGCTTTCCGGGGTGCCCGGACCGCGCAGGAACTGATCGATATGCGCCGCCACCACGGCGCCCACCCCCGCAGCGGCGCCACGGACGTGCTGCCCCTGATTCCCGTTTCGGGCATCAGCCTGGAGGAGTGCGCCGCCCTCGCGCGCGCCCTCGCCGAGCGCCTCTGGCGCGAACTCGGCATCCCGTGCTACTGCTATGAGGCCGCCGCCTTCCAGCCCGAACGCAAGGACCTGGCGGTCTGCCGCGCCGGGGAATACGAAGCCCTGCCGGACAAACTCGCCGACCCGGCGCGCAAGCCGGATTTCGGCGGCGTCTATGACGAGACCGTCGCCCGCAGCGGCGCCACCAACGTGGGCGCCCGCAATTTCCTGATCGCCGTCAATTTCAATCTCAATACCACCTCCGTCCGCCGGGCGATGGCCGTTGCCTTCGATGTGCGCGAGCGGGGCCGGAAAGCCCGTGAAGGCGGCTCCCTGACCGGCAAACTGCTCAAGGATGCCGCCGGCGAACAGATCTGGATTCCCGGTACGCTCAAGGGTTGCAAGGCCATCGGCTGGTACATCGACGAATATGGCATCGCCCAGGTGTCGATGAACATTACCGACATCGATGCCACCCCCTTGCACATCGCCTTCGAGGAGGTTTGCCGTGCCGCGGCGGCCCGCGGGTTGCGCGTCACCGGTACCGAGATCGTCGGCCTGGTCCCGAAACGGGTCCTGCTGGACGCCGGCCGCTTCTATCTGGAGAAGCAGCAGCGTTCGCTGGGCGTCTCCGAGGAGGAGATCCTCAAAATCGCCGTCAAATCGATGTCGCTGGACGACCTGCGGCCGTTCGAGCCCCGGGAGAAGGTGATTGAATACCTGATGGAAGACCCCGCGGAAGCGGCGGCGCGTGAACGGCTCGTCCGCTTGCGCGTGAAAGACTTCGTCGCCGAGACCGCCTCCGAGTCGCCGGCACCGGGCGGTGGATCCGTCGCTGCCTACCTGGGTGCCCTGGGCGCCGCCCTCGCCACGATGGTGGCCAACCTGTCCGCCCACAAACGCGGCTGGGATGCGCGCTGGAAAGAATTCTCAGACGTGGCGGAGCAGGGGCAGGCCCTCATCGCCGAACTCACCGCCCTGGTCGATGAAGATACCGCGGCCTTCAACCGCATCATGGACGCCCTCTCGATGCCGAAAGGCAGCGCGGAGGAGAAAGCGGCCCGCGCCGCGGCCCTCGAGGCGGCGACGCTCTATGCCGCCGGTGTGCCGCTCCGGACCATGGAGGCCTCGCTGAAAGCCCTCCCGCTCGCCCTGGAGATGGCCCGGAAGGGCAATCCGGCCTCGGCTTCGGATGCCGGCGTGGCCGCCCTGGCCGCCTTTGCCGCCGTGCGCGGGGCGCATCTCAACGTCCGCATCAATGCCGCCGGCCTGACGGACAAGGCACCCGCGGCCCCGCTGCTGGAGCGCGCCGCGCAGATTGCCGAGCAGGCCGCCGCGCTGCACGATGCCGTGCTCGCCGAGGTGGACAAACATATTGATATCTAAGGGACTATGAATCATTTCGAAGAAGAAATCCTCGCCGGTATCCCCGCGGACCTTCCGGAGCCGAAACCCTACGATCCCGCCATCAACCACGCCCCCCGGCGCAAGGACATCCTCTCCGAAGAGGAGAAGGTGCTCGCCCTGCGCAACGCCCTGCGCTATTTCCCCGAGCGGCACCACGCGGTGCTCGCCCCCGAATTCGCGGAGGAACTGCGCCGCTACGGCCGCATCTATATGTACCGCTTCCGTCCCTCGTACGAGATGTACGCCCGTCCGGTGGACGAATACCCCGCCCGTTCGAAGCAGGCGGCGGCCATCATGGCGATGATCCAGAACAACCTGGATCCGCGCGTGGCCCAGCATCCCCACGAACTGATCATATACGGCGGCAACGGCGCCATTTTCCAGAACTGGGCGCAGTACCGGCTGGTGATGCAATACCTGGCGACGATGAGCGACGAGCAGACCCTGGTGATGTACTCCGGGCATCCGCTCGGCCTTTTCCCCTCCCACCGTGACGCGCCCCGCGTGGTCGTGACCAACGGGTTGGTCATTCCCAACTACTCCAAGCCCGACCACTGGGAGCGATTCAATGCCCTGGGCGTGTCGCAGTACGGCCAGATGACGGCCGGTTCCTATATGTACATCGGCCCGCAGGGCATCGTACACGGCACGACCATCACGGTGATGAATGCAGCCCGCAAAGTCCTTGCAGGCAGATGCCGGGAGCGGCTGGCAGGGGGTGTCGGCGGCAACGCCGCAAGCGACAGCCTGCTCTTCGTGACGGCCGGCCTGGGCGGCATGTCCGGCGCCCAGCCCAAGGCGGGCAACATAGCCGGGGTGGTGAGCGTGACCGCCGAGATCAACCCCCTGGCCGCGCGCAAGCGCTTCGACCAGGGCTGGGTGGACGAACTCCACGACAGCCTGGACGAACTCATCCCGCGCATCCGGAAAGCCGTGGCCGGGAAGGAAGTCGTCTCGCTCGCATACGTCGGCAATGTCGTGGACCTCTGGGAACGGCTTGCCGCGGAAGGCATCCGCGTGGACCTCGGCTCCGACCAGACCTCGCTGCACAACCCCTGGGCGGGCGGCTATTATCCCGTGGGCTACAGCCTCGAGGAGTCAAAGAAGATGATGGCCGAGGAGCCGGAGCGCTTCCGGGAGGCCGTACAGGCATCCCTGCGCCGGCAGGTCGCCGCCATCAACGCGCTCGCCGCGCGGGGGATGTATTTCTTCGACTATGGCAACGCCTTCCTGCTCGAGAGCTCCCGCGCCGGGGCGGACATCCTGCAGCCCGACGGCCGCTTCCGCTATCCTTCCTACGTGCAGGACATCATGGGCCCGATGTACTTCGACTATGGCTTCGGCCCCTTCCGCTGGGTCTGCCTGAGCGAGAAGCCGGAGGACCTCGCCCTGACCGACGCCCTGGCGGTGAAGGTCCTTTCGGAAATCGCCGCCACGGCCCCGGAGGAGATCGCCGGCCAGATGCGCGACAACATCCGCTGGATCGAAGAGGCGGGGCGCAACCACCTGGTGGTGGGCTCCCAGGCCCGCATCCTGTATGCCGACTGCGAGGGGCGGACCCGCATCGCCCTCGCCTTCAACGAAGCCATCCGCAGCGGTGCCCTGTCCGGCCCGGTCGTGCTCGGCCGCGACCACCACGATGTCTCCGGCACCGATTCGCCTTTCCGCGAGACCTCCAACATCTACGACGGCTCGCAGTTCACCGCCGACATGGCCGTGCAGAACGTCATCGGCGACGGCTTCCGGGGCGCCACATGGGTGTCCATCCACAACGGCGGCGGCGTGGGCTGGGGCGAAGTCATCAACGGGGGTTTCGGGATGGTGATCGACGGCTCGGACGAGAGCGCCCGCCACATCCGCGAGATGCTCTTCTGGGACGTCAACAATGGCATCGCCCGCCGCTCCTGGGCCCGCAATCCGGGCGCCCGGACGGCCATCGAACGGGAAATGGCCCGCACCCCCTCGCTGCGGGTCACCCTGCCCCATATCGCCGATGAAAACCTGATACGAGAAAGCTTGAAATAACTATGATCCACACCATTTCCAACGCACGCCTTTCACTTGAACAACTGAAAGAAATCATCGACTCCCACGCCAGGCTCGTCCTCTCGGAGGAGTCCGTCGCGGCCATTGTCAAATGCCGCCGATACCTGGACAGCAAGATGGAAGACCTCGACCGGCCGGTTTATGGCATCACCACCGGCTTCGGTTCGCTCTACAACGTGACCATCCCTTCCGACGAACTCTCGCAGCTCCAGTATAACCTGGTCGTCTCGCACGCTTGCGGGACGGGGGAGACCGTCCGGCCGGAGATCGTCAAGCTGATGCTTTTCCTCAAGGCGCAGAGTCTCTCCTACGGGCACTCCGGAGTCCAGCTGATCACCGTCCAGCGCCTGATCGACATGTTCAACGACGACATCCTGCCCGTCGTCTATCAGCAGGGCTCCCTCGGGGCTTCGGGCGACCTCGCCCCGCTCGCGCACCTCAGCCTGCCGCTGATCGGCCTGGGCGAAGTGCTGTACCGCGGACGCATCCGCCCCGCGGCGGAAGTCTGGGCCGAGAAGGGCTGGGACCCCATCACCCTGCAGTCCAAGGAGGGCCTCGCCCTGCTGAACGGCACGCAGTTCATGAGCGCCCACGCCGTGTGGTCCATCCTCAAGAGTATGCGCCTGTCCCGCTGGGCCGACCTCATCGGGGCCATGTCCCTGGACGCGTACGACGGGCGCATCGAGCCCTTCCTGCCGCTGACCCACCAGCTCCGCCCGCACGTCGGGCAGATCCTGACGGGGGAGCGTTTCATGAAAGTCCTGGAGGGGAGCGAACTCATCACCCGGCCCAAAGAGCACGTCCAGGATCCCTACAGCTTCCGCTGCATCCCCCAGGTGCACGGGGCCGTCAAGGACAACATCCTCTACGTCAAGTCGGTGATCGAGAACGAGATCAATTCCGCCACCGACAACCCCAACATCTTCCCGGACGAGGATATGGTCATCTCGGCCGGCAACTTCCACGGAGAGCCCATCGCCATCCCGATGGACGCCCTCTGCATCGCGCTCTCGGAGCTGGCCAACATCTCCGAATGCCGGACCTACCGGCTGATCCACGGCCATCGCGGCCTCCCGAAATACCTGGTGGCCAATCCCGGGCTCAACAACGGCTTCATGATCCCGCAGTACACCGCGGCTTCCATCGTGAGCCAGAACAAGGGCCTCTGCTGGCCGGCCTCCTGCGACTCCATCCCTTCCTCCCAGGGCCAGGAAGATCACGTGAGCATGGGTTCGAACGCCGCAACCAAGCTGGTCCGCGTGATCGACAACGTGGAGACGGTGCTCGCCATCGAGCTCTTCAACGCCGCCCAGGCGCTGGAGTTCCGCCGGCCCGCGAAGAGTTCCCCGCTGCTGGAGCGCATCTTCGGGGACTACCGGCAGAGCGTCCCCTTCATAGACAACGACACCTATATGCACCCGCTCATCGAAAAGTCCGTGGAGTTCCTGCGGAATGAGCAGTATATCAAGGATTTATGATAATTATCAACATAGGCAGCCTGGTCGGCATCGTACCGGAGGGCGTCCTGCGCCTCCAGGGCGCGGAGATGTCCCGGACCGGCACGCTGCACGACGCCTGGCTGCGGGTACAGGACGGCCGGATCGTGGATTTCGGCCCGATGTCCGCCGTCCCGCAGGAGGGCGGGGTGCTGGATGCGCAGGGCGGCCTGCTGATGCCCGCCTTCTGCGACAGCCACACCCACATCGTCTATGCCGGCAGCCGCGCGGGGGAATTCCTCGACAAGATCGCGGGCCTGTCCTATGAAGAAATCGCCGCGCGGGGCGGAGGCATCCTCAACTCCGCCGACCTGCTGCACTGCACCGACGAGGAATCGCTCTACGAGCAGTCGATGGAGCGGGTCCGGGAGATGCTGGACAAGGGGACCGGGGCCCTCGAGATCAAGAGCGGCTACGGGCTCAATCCGGCGGATGAGTTGAAGATGCTCCGGGTCATCCGCCGCATCCGCGAAACGGTACCCGCGCTGGTGCGCGCCACCTTCCTGGGAGCGCACGCCGTGGGGCGCGGCCGCACCCGGGAAGCCTATGTGGACGAGGTGGTCGGGATGATGCCGCAGGCTGCGGAACTCGCTGATTTCGTGGATGTTTTCTGCGATGAAGGGTTCTTTACGCCCGAAGACACGGTCCGCATCCTCGCCGCGGGCCGGCGCTGCGGTCTGCGAGGCAAGATCCACGCCAACGAACTTGCCGTCAGCGGCGGCGTGCAGGCGGGCGTGGCGGGCGGCGCCCTGTCGGTGGACCACCTGGAGCGCACCACGGATGCAGAGATCGCGGCCCTGCAGGGCGCGGAGACGATGCCCGTGATGCTGCCGGGTTCGTCCTTCTTCCTCGGCCTGCCCTACGCCCGGGCGCGGGCCTTCATCGAAGCGGGGCTGGGCATCGCCCTGGCCTCGGACTACAATCCGGGCTCTTCCCCCTCCGGGGATATGCGCTTCGTGATGGCCCTGGGCTGCATCCGGATGCGCCTGACGCCCGTCCAGGCCTTCAACGCCGTGACCCTCAACGGGGCCTATGCGATGGGTCTGTCCGCGCAGACCGGCTCCATCACCCCCGGCAAGCGGGCCGACCTCATCCTCACGCGTCCGGGCTGGACGCTCGAAACATTGCCATACACCTATCAGACGCCCTTCATCCGCCAGGTCTTCCTGGACGGGGAGCCGCTTTGATGCTAATACCCGTTCACAATGCAATTTTCCCGAATCCTCAAGAAATGGACCTCCACGAGCCTGGTGCTCCGGATCCTCTGCGGCCTGGTGATCGGCGCCGCCCTGGGCCTGTTGTTCCCGAAATGGACTGCCATCGGCATCCTGGGCCAGGTCTTCGTCAGCGCCCTCAAGGCCATCGCTCCCGTGCTGGTGGCCGTGCTGGTCACTGCCGCGATCGCCAAGGCCAAAGGCGGACTGGGTCCCCGTTTCCGGACGGTCATCACCCTGTACCTGTGTACGACCCTGCTCTCGGCCATCCTGGCGGTGAGCGCCAGTTTCCTCTTCCCGGTCACGCTCAAACTCCAGGGCGCCGCCGCGGCGGCGGGGGATGCGGCCACGGGGCCGACCTCGCTCGCGGACGTGTTCACCAAGTTGCTGACGGATATGGTGATGAACCCGGTCGCGGCCCTGGCGAATGCCAATTATATCGGCATCCTCTTCTGGGCCATCGTCGTCGGCCTGGCCTTCAAGCTGCTCGCCGGTGAACAGACCATCCGGACGATTTCCGATTTCGCGTCCGTCATCTCCCGCGTGGTCGAATGGATCATCCAGTTCGCCCCCTTCGGCATCCTGGGCCTGGTGTTCAGTTCCGTGTCGAGCAACGGCCTGGATATCTTCGTCGATTACGGCAAGCTGCTCGCCCTGCTGGTGGGCTGCATGCTGCTCACGGCGCTGGTCACCAATCCGCTGATCTCGTTCCTGATGCTGCGCCGTAACCCCTATCCGCTGCTGTGGCGCTGTCTGCGGGTGAGCGGCCTGAACGCCTTCTTCACCCGTTCCTCCGCTGCCAACATCCCGATCAATATGGAACTGTGCCGCAACCTGGAACTCGACGAGGATTTCTATTCGGTCAGCATTCCGCTCGGATCGACCATCAATATGAACGGCGCCGCGGTCACGATCACCGTCCTCACCCTCGCCGTCGCCCACACCATCGGATTGGAAGTGAGCCTCGCCTCGGCCATTTTCCTGAGCATCATCGCCACCCTGGGCGCCTGCGGCTCCTCGGGCGTGGCCGGCGGCTCGCTGCTCCTGGTCCCGATGGCCTGCTCCTTCTTCGGAATCTCGAACGACATCGCGATGCAGGCCGTGGCCGTGGGCTTCATCATCGGCGTGGTCCAAGACTCCGTGGAGACTGCGCTCAACTCCAGCAGCGACGCTTTTTTCACCGCCACCGCGGAATATTTCGACCGCAAACGTACTGCCCGGCGGGAACGTTTGGATAATTGAGAACAAATCCTTACCTTTGAAGATAACTGCCACCATAATCAGATTCCTTATTTACTATTCAATTATTAACACGTTATGGAAAGAAGAGAATTCCTCAAGAAAGCGGGTT
>JAEEGJ010002102.1_pt1 | contig 143561 bp, 106 predicted proteins | sample 8958761 | NCBI WGS metagenome assembly JAEEGJ01 (sample SAMN16246546, study PRJNA631951) | gut metagenome | biome: gut microbiome; feature: rumen; material: RS-attached | host: Bos | place: Iran: Karaj | collected 2018-10
TAAAGCACCTTGTATTTAAGTAACAGTTAAATATCGGTTTTAATGTTTCTTCCGTATATTTCTGAGCTTATATGTTCGGAAAATCTTTTCATGGCCTGTTTTGCCATGGGTATCGGCAGTTGTTGGTATACATGCCAGCCTTTTTCTTCGACATCCAGCCATGCTTTTCCACCGTCATTTTCAATTTTTTCCTTAAGCAGTATACTGTCATCAAGAAGTATCCCGTTTTTTCCGGCCATGATGTATACGGGCGGGAATTCCTTAAAGCTTCCCAAAAGCGGGCTGAAGGCGGGATCGTGGGGGTCACGGTCTCCTATATAGGCCTTTGAAGAATTCATCACAAATTCCTTTGTGAGTATTGGATCGGCTTCTTTCATTGTCTCATAGGACTTCGTGGTTCCCGTCATATCCGTCCACGGACTGAAAAGCAGGACTTCTCTTGGTGTGGGTCTGTTTTCCGAAAGCAGCTTCTGTACCAGACAGAGAACCAGATTCCCTCCGGCGGAATCTCCGGCAAGAAGTAGGTGGTCAGCTTCGTAAAGACTATCTGTAAGGTATTCCCATACGGCAGTTATGTCTTCCAACGCAGCGGGATAAGGATGTTCGGGTGCCAGTCGGTATGCGAAAGAATACGTGGTAAAGCCGGTGGCAACAGCTGTTTTGACTGTAAGTATCCTAGCATAATCAAGACCGCCGCTTACATATCCTCCCCCGTGTGCATACAGGACGGCATAGCCCGGGTTATGTGCGAACTCAGGAGTTACTGCTTCGCAGCGCATCCTGCCGACCTTAAATCTTTTAATCGAAAAATCGCCTTTTGGCGTTGCCAGTCGTCCTGCCCATTCTGCCAGTTTTCGATGCTTTTTCAGTTCAGCCTCGGTCATATTTCTGCCGGATATGAAATTCACTGCTTTTAAGGCTTTGATAAGCGGGTTGTTCATAGGTTACCTCTTAGATATTCATTATGCTGAAGTACAAAAGCCTTTTCTGCCGGAAAGAAAAGGCCTTCTTATATATAACTATAACACAAATGAGAGAAAAAGGCTATAAAAAAAGCATGAAGCGAAAAATCTTTTGATATGTCATAAAGAAAATGATATAATCAAAAACGGAAACAATATGATGAAACAGAGAGGATCCCAAATGCGATACGATTGCCTGATAATAGATGACGAAAAAGAACTTGCAGACAATACCTGTGAGTATTTTAACATGTTCGGGGTAAATACCGTTGCGGTATATTCCGGAAAAGAAGCAGAAGGATTTTTTGCCGATAACGAAACAAGTATCATTTTGCTGGACATAAATCTTTCCGACGGCAGCGGATTTGAGCTTTGCAAGAAGATACGACAGACGCTTGATATCCCGATATTGTTTATTTCCGCAAGGAATACCGATGATGATAAGATCATTGCTTTAAATATCGGAGGTGATGATTACATAGAGAAGCCGTACTCGCTGGGCGTTCTTTTTGCCAAGGTTAAGGTAATGCTGAAACGTTTTGGCGGAAATGAGGCGGAGAGTATAATGAAAGCCGACGGCTATGATGACGGATATTTAAAGATAGACAACATAAATAAAACGGTTTTTGTTAATTCGGAAGAGAAAAAGATAACCGCCATAGAATGGAAACTTCTCAATTATCTGGCGGAAAACAGTAATCGTCTCGTAACCAAAAACGAGATTTTTGACAATGTCTGGAATGACAAGTTCACAACAGACGGGACTCTCAATGTTCATATCAGGAAGATAAGGGAAGCCATAGAAAAGGATGCTCAGGATCCTAAGTATATCATTACGGTCTGGAAAGAAGGATACAAATTTGTTTCTAAAGGAGAGGCGAGATGAAGAGATCAAAATTTATCTCTGTTCTGATCCTTACCTTTATAGCTGAAATACTGATATGCGTTTTTCTTGTCTCAAAAATTTCCGATATAAAAACCGATCCCGTAAAAGTAAATGACTGTATGTATTCCATAAAGAACAATTTCGGGAATCCGGAGAGATACAACAGAGAACTTGATTATGTCATAATCGATAATGACGGAAAGCCTGTTTTTAAAACTAAAGAAAATTTAAGCGAAACGATAAACGAAGCCATTAAAACAAGGGGACTTATCCTTGATATTGAAATAGACGGGAAATTTACAGGGAAGGTCATCTTCGATTACAATCTGAACGGACAGCTTGAAAATGTTAAGAGCAGGATTATCATCATTTTTATCGTTATCGGAGGACTGCAGATCATACTGGCAATCTGCTGGTATATTGTATTAAAAAAGAAAATAATAACTCCTTTTCATAAGATAAACTCATTTGCCGCCAGAGTTGCCGAGGGAAACCTCGATATACCGCTTACCATGGATAAAGAACATGTATTCGGAGAGTTTACCGAGGCATTTGACCTTATGCGGAGCGAACTTAAAAAAGCCAGGGCTGCGGAAAAAAAGGCGAATGATGACAAAAATGAGATGGTTGCCAAATTGTCCCATGATATAAAAACCCCCGTGGCATCAATAAAGTCGACTTCCGAAATAGGATTTGAGGTAACTCAGGAAGAACGTACCAAAAGGATGTTTAATGTCATAAATGTTAAGACCGATCAGATTAAAGCGCTTGTGGATAATCTTTTTAATTCAAGTGTCCGGGATGTTACGGAAATAGCGGTTAACCCGGGTAACTATGACTCAAAAGACATCAAAAAGCTGATCAAAAATGCCGATTATCTGAATAAGGCGGGGGATTTTTCCGTTCCTGACTGCAGTGTGTTTATAGACAAGTTAAGACTTCAGCAGATATTTGACAATATCTTCACTAATTCATATAAGTATGCGGATACGGAAATATCCGTACATACAGGTTTTGTCGACGAATACCTGGTAATAAGCATAGCGGATAAAGGACCCGGTGTCAAAGATGAAGAGTTATTGATGCTTAAACAGAAGTATAAACGAGGAAGCAATGCCACAGATAAGGACGGAGCCGGACTGGGGCTTTATCTTGTGGATTATTTCTGTAGGAAGATGGACGGAGAATTTAAGCTTAAAAATCTTGACCAGGGTTTTGAAGCATCTGTATATTTACGGACAGTCTGAAAAAACGGATTTAAGACTTATTTAAGGATTCCTTAAAGGCATTTAAGAATTAAAATGGTATTCTTAATGCTGTAAGGAGGACGAAAGATATGAAAAATATTATTGAGACAAAAAAACTTTGCAAATCATTTTCAAATGGTGGAGTGCAGCAGCACGTCCTGAAAAATATAGATCTTGAGATCTATGAAGGAGATTTCACGATCATCATGGGTGCATCGGGTGCAGGTAAATCCACTCTTCTATATTCCCTTTCAGGTATGGATAAGCCTACTCTCGGTTCGGTTTCTTTTAACGGGACCGAAATTACAAAAATGAATACCGACGAGCTGGCGATATTCAGGCGCGGAAACTGCGGATTTGTTTTCCAGCAGATATATCTTGTTGAATCGATGAGTATTTTTGACAATCTGTTGGCAGCGGGACTCCTTGTTAATAAAGATAAAAAGGCTTTGGCGGAAAAGGCAGGGAAGCTCCTTTGTGCAGTTAATATCCCCGAAAACTTATGGGATAAATTCCCGACACAGATTTCAGGCGGTGAGGCCCAGCGTGTAGGTATTGCAAGAGCTCTTATCAACGATCCTTCGCTTGTATTTGCGGATGAGCCTACGGGAGCGCTGAATTCTCATACCGGTAAGGCGGTTCTTGATGTACTGACCGATTTTAACAACCGCGGACAGTCGATCGTCATGGTAACGCATGATATAGTAAGTGCAAGAAGAGGCAATCGCGTCCTTTATGTTAAGGACGGAGAAATTGCAGGTGAGTGTATCTTAGGAAAATATGTTTCCGGTGACAAGGACCGTCATCGTAAACTGTCTGATTTTCTGGTATCGATGGGGTGGTAATCATGGAGAAGACATTATTACTTACAAAATCGAACCTGAGAAAAAACAGGGGAACTTCTATAGGACTTTTCTTTCTTATGATGATATCAAGCTGTCTGATCGGTGTATCGCTCCTGATCTTCCTTGATTGCTATCCTATCGCTAAAAAGGAAGCGGAACGTCTTAATGCAGGAGACGGATATTTCATGATCGGGAAAGACATAGATGGATTCAGTAATGATAAGATCATGGAAATGATAGGTAATGATACCGACCGGATTTATACTTATCATACTCTTTTGTACGAAAATGCTTCCCTGCCGTTCGGTAACGGTGATGTTGCGTTGTATCTGACCATTGATAACCGCAGTGCATTTACCAAACCGATGAATGTTTTTGAGGTGATAGACGAGGATGCTTCGATTCAGGAGAACTATGTATATCTGCCATATCAGTTCTGTACCGGAGGCGGATTTAACATAGGCGATACTTATGGATTTGAAATCCTTGGAGAAAAATACAGTTTTAAGATAAAAGGATTCACAAACGTGGCATACGGCGGCTGCAACAACATGAGTTGGTTTTCATTGGTTGTTGACGACAAGAGCTACGAAAATATATGGAACAGAGATCATGATGCAGCCGAAGGCATTATAATAGTTTTTGATCTGAAGGAAAATGTAAAATCCGGAAGCTTCCTGATCAAGACCCGTAATGAGATGCTTAAAGTGAACAGCAACTCTTCCATAAACGGGTTTGGACTGGATCATGTGATAAGCACAAGAACATTTATGGCACTTATCCTTGCGATATCCATCCTGGTCCTGACTGCCCTTATAGTAGCGGCGGCAGCTATGATGCTTGCAAACTGCATATCAAACTATATCAAGGAAAACATGAAGACACTCGGTGCCCTTAAAGCCATCGGGTATACGGGAAAGAACATTAAGGCTTCCTTATTCTTATGGTTCTTCGTTTTATCGGGAATTGCCAGCGTACTCGGCATCGTTTTATCTTACGGCCTTATGCCTGTATTTTCAAAAATAATTGTCGGTCAGATGGGTATTCCCTATTCACTTAAGCTGAATATCCCCGCGATATTGATCCCGATAGCTTTTGTTGTTCTGTTTACAATATTTATGACAGCATTAAGCTCCAAGAAGATATCTTCCATTCAGCCGATAGTTGCTTTGCGTGAAGGTGTGGAAGCACATAATTTCAGGAAAAACCATATAAGGCTTGACAAGACCGGATTGAGCCTTAATGTAAGCCTTGCGATGAAGACATTTTTCGGAAATATGAAACAGAATGTGATAACCTTTATTGTAACGGGATTTATGGTCTTCATTTGTATAATAGCCCTTCTGATGTATGAGAATTTCAGCAAACATCTGAAGATGGAACTCTTTTCAACCGAGGTTTTTGCAGGAAATATAACGGTTGACGTCGATTCAAAAGATGATATGAAGGAGTATCTTGAGAAAAGAGAAGATGTAAAGGATGCCAGACAGATCCTGAATCAGTTTATTTATTACAATGATGAGGAAACATTTGATACATATATCTTTGAAGATATAACAAAAATGAGGAACAAGGATGTCTGCTACAATGGCAGGCTTCCCGAAAATGACAATGAGGTAGTTGTAAGCGGAAAATTTGCCGGAGATTACGGTTTTGAGATAGGAGATGAGATTGCTCTTAATTTTGGTGACAGCGCTTATACATATCTGATCACCGGTTTTATCCAGACAACAAACAATAATGGCCGTGAGGCGATACTGACGACTGCCGCAGCAGCTCATATTATGGAAATCGACCGTATGCCCGGCTGGTTCTGGTTCGATCTTATTGAGGAATCCGAGGATATTTCTGAGAACAAGGCTGAAACGGAAAAGATCATTGAAGAATGTAAAGAACGGTTTGGAGATAAAATACTGGGCTCACTGAACTTCTTTGAGATCACAGAGGGCAGCAGTACCACCTTTAAGAGTATCGGTTCCTTAATGCTTGTTATGATGGGTATTATTTCGGCGATAGTCATAGCATTGATCCTTTTCCTTCTGATCAAATCACTTGTATATCATAAGAGAAAGGATTACGGAATATATAAAGCATTGGGCTATACTTCCGGAAATCTCATGTTACAGACGGCGCTCAGTTTTATGCCTGCGATATTCGTATCAACTGTTGTTTTCTCTGTTGCATCTTATTTCGGAGCTAATCCCTATATATCGATTTTCATGAGCAGCTTCGGTATCATGAAGTGCAACTTCGTTATCCCTATTGCGGGAGTGGTGATAATCTTTATATGCTTTACGGTGGTATCCTTCCTGATAGCTCTGTTTGAGACAAGAAGGATCAGAAAAATAGAAGCTTATAACATGCTTGTTGCAGAATAGGATAGACAGGTGCAAGATTTTGTAAGGCGAGGGTTATTTCCCTCGCCTTTTACTGTCCCTTTGGTACATAATTTGAGAGAGAGTACAAATATTTCTTGAATAAAAAATTTTTTAAGCTATAATTATAATCGGACGAGAGGGCAAAAAAGTCCCGAAACAGAAGAGTATCATTAAAGAAGAGGTGTCAAAATGGAAGAACAACAAAATGTTAACTCTGTGAACATGGAAACTCCTGCAAAGAAGGGCAGTAAGAAAACGGCTGTTATTGCAGCAGTTATATCAGGAGTAATAGTTATAGCAGCGGTTATAGTATGCCTGATCGTTGTTTTGGGTAACAGCGGTCCGAAGCTTATGGAAAAGGGAAAGGAAGCTTTTGAGAAGAAGACTTCCGAAGATGATGATCTTGCCATAGATTACTTTGAAAGAGCTGCCGAAAAAGGAGAAAAAAAGGCAAATTACTATCTCGGCCAGCTGTATGAGAGAAAAGAAAAGCCCGAAAAAGCAGCAAAATACTATGAAAAAGCTGCCGAAGAAGGGGATTTTGAGGCAGCTTACAAGATAGGCATGATGTATTTTAACGGTAACGGCGTCGAATACTCAAGCTCAAAGGCGTTAAAGTATCTGAAAGACGCGGATTCCGATGATGTGGAATATTATCTGGCTCTGGCTGAGATATATTATTATAGTGATGAAGCCGGCGTGGATATGGAAAAGGCAAGAAGCTATTATGAAAAAGCAGCGGCAAAGGATATCGATAAATGTCCCGGCGATATGTTTTACAATCTTGCCAATATGTATTACTACGGGATCGGCGGCATAAAGGATACAGGAAAGGCCGTGGAGTATTTTGAAAAGGCCTCACAGAGCGGTTATCCCGAGGCATCCTACATGCTTGGAACGTTTTTCGAAAACGGACAGGATGTTTATGTCAGAGATATTGACAGTGCGGTAATGTATTATGAAAATGCTGCGGATAGCGGAAACAGTGACGCAATACACAGACTTGCGGAGCTTTATTACACAGGCACCGAGGGTCTGGAACCTGACCGTGATAAGGCCGGAAAATATTTAACAATTGCAGTTGACGATGGTTGTTACAATCTTGCGGGATATCTTGGAGAGATATATTATGAAGGCAGTTACGAATTCCCAAAGGATGATGATAAGGCAAAAGAATGTTTTGAAGCGGCTGTTGAGAACGGTTACGGATCCGGTATGATATACGGAAGACTCGGAGAGCTTTACTTCAGGGAAGGCAGCTTTGAACAGGCCAGAGAATACCTTGAATTGGCTGTTGAAAGCAATGAAACGGAAAATATGCTTAAGGCAGAGTCGTATATAGTACTCGGAAACATATATCGGGAAGGAAAAGGAACAGAGAAGAATTACGAAACAGCCATGGATATGTATGTTCAGGCAGACGGATTGGGGAATAAGAATGCCAAGGGCTACATCGGTGAAATGTATTATGCCGGCCAGGGTGTAAAGAAGGATTATAAGACAGCGGCAAAGTATTATGAACAGGCAGAAGCAAACGGAACCGATCTGGATACGGTTTACTGGCATCACGGATATCTGTATCATATGGGATACGGATGTGACATAGATTATGGAAAGGCATTAAGTCTTTATAATATAGCTGCCGATTACGGAAATCCTTCCGCTATATATAACATAGGATATATGTACTATAACGGTACGGGCGTTGAACAGGATTACGATATCGCCAAGCAGTATTTTGAAATAGCTGCGGACGCAGGAAACGAGTACGCATATAACATGCTCGGAAATATGTATTATAACGGAAAAGGCGTTAAACAAAACTATACTGTTGCAAAACAGTATTATGAGAAAGCTGCCGAAAAGGAATACGGGCATTCCTTGAATACTCTCGGTGTGATGTATTTAAGAGGATACGGCATAGAAAAAGATGAGAAAAAGGCGGTTGAGTACTTTGAAAGAGCGGTAAAGAAGGATAATGCAAACGCCAAGAGCAATCTGGGAAAAATGCTTTATGACGGAACCGCAGTGGCTAAGGATAATGACAGAGCCAGGAAACTGATGGAAGAGGCTATAGCAGGAGGCGTGGAGAACAACGATCTGTATTGGAGACTTGGCGCCATGTATGTCTGGGGCATGGGCGGTGACAAGAAAACCGATGAAGGAAAGAATTATCTGCTGAAGGCAGAAAAAGCAGGCGTGAAGGAACATGATCTCTGGGCGGCTCTTGGTTATGTGTATTATTACGAAAGGAATTTCAGTAATGCTGTAGCATATTATAAAAAAGCCGTTGATGTATCAAATGATGAAGATTTACCTGTCGGACTGGCAAATACAGGTTTTAGCCTTATCGGTCTTGGAAGCAGTTATTATCAGGAAGCGGCCGCTTATTTCATAACAGCTCTCGAAAACGGACACAAGGATGAGAACGGAGAAATAAGAAGGATTCTTAAAGAGCTTGTTCAGAAGGGCCATATCTCTTCGTCTGCGGTTTCAAAGTGGATAAATTAACGAAAAACATATAGAAAGGGTTTAAAGGATAATGAAAGGAGCAGGAAAATGCAGTATAAGAATAAACGTACGGTTTTGATATATATACTGGTTTTCCTGCTTGTAAGCCTTACGGGTATGCTGTTATCCGACAGACCTTTTTTCAGTAATTTTTCAAGGATATTTTACGGAGCAGTGATCGTTGTATGGGCAATGACCGTTTTAAGGCGTATAATCGAGCCGACATTGAGAAGGCTTTTGATAATGAGTGCGATCCTTCTGCTCATGCTTATTCTTTTCCAGGCTTTGAGATACCAGTTTGAACAGGGAGATATTACTGTACATCATCTTATGTGGTACTGGTACTATTTCCCGATATGCTTTATCCCGGTTATGGCGTTAAAGATTGCACTTAGGTGCGGACGGTCGGAAAATGAAAGGATCAGTCGGCTATGGAGCCTGTTTTATATACCTGCAGGTGTGCTTACCGTACTTATGCTGACTAACGACAGGCATAATCTGGCGTTCAGTTTTACGGATCCGGTACTTTCCGGATATGATGTTTATACACCGCAGATTGTTTACTATCTTATTATAGTGTGGGTTTCCGGACTGATCACGGCTGCCGTTACTATGGTATTGGTGAGATTTGCGGGCAGGGTTTTAAGAAAAGATTCATGGGCGTACTGCTGTGTTTTGGGTTGCAGTCTTTATTTTCTCATAACGGATTACTTTGATCTGGCACCGGTAATAAACGGAGTGAGATTCTTAAATCAGGTAGAAATATTCTCGATATTTATCGTCTGCGGATGGGAGGCCTGCATCCAGACATGTCTTCTTCCATCAAATACCGGTTACAGGTACTTTTTTGAAAATTCCGGCATGATAGCCCGGATTACCGATAATAAGGGAAGAGTCTGCATAGCATCAAAGGGAGAAGATTCCGACTGGAGCAGGTTGAAAGAGGATTATCATTTCCTGGGAAGGCCGGTCTGGGGCGGAATGCTCAGCTATGCGGAGGATATAACCGCCATAACCAGATCGACAAAGGAAATTAAGGATATTTCCGCAAGACTGTTGGAGGAAAATTCCATCCAGGAAGCTGAAAACGATCTTAAAAAGGAAAGTGTCCGCGTTGCGGTTATGAACAGGCTGTATGACGATATAACCGAATTCTCTTCCGAAAAGAAAGAAGAAATAGAAAAACTCTTAAATGAAACGGGGGATGAAGAAACCTTTTTGCGCAATCTGAAAAAAGCCTGCATACTTGCTTCCTATATTAAAAGAAGAGGAAATCTTTATCTGCTGGGAGAAGAAAATTCCGAGTATGATTTTAACGACCTGTTTCTGTCTTTTAAAGAGTCTCTTGACTATTTTTCGCTTGGCGGGATAAAGACGCTGCTTTCGGCAGGAAGTAAGGATCCAATGGAGAAATCGGTAGTATTTTCAGCTTATGACTGCCTGCAGGCAATACTGGAGTATCTTTCCGGGAAGACCGGTTCAATGCTGGTTAATCTGAGTTCAAAGGACAGACTTGAAGTACGATTTATGTTTGATCTTGAAAGCGATCACGAAAAACAGGCCGGTGAGGTGCTTTCCATAGCAGGAAGGTTTTGTCAAAACTGTGATATTTCCGTTGAGGAAGGGGGCACCGTCGTTTTGACACTTGCCTTTGAAAATCAGGAGATCGCCGCAGAAGGGAAAACCGTGAGGGAAGGAAGGTGGCATTATGCTGCTGTATGAGCTTCCCAACATAGTCATAACAATCCTTTTATGCATTGTTTTCCTTATATTATGGATTACGTTCATGATTCTTGCAGAGACCGTATATCAGAGGATGTACCGGAGATTTGCGGTTTTGTTTTTCCCGGTTATAGTCCTTAATTATTTCTTTTTTCAGCTCTGCCTTAAAGAGGACTATGAGATGAAGGTATGGACGGTATTGGTCTATATCCTTGCGATGATACTGTTTGATACGGTAAGTCTTTATAAAGCAGACAGATTCAGAAAGGAAAACATAACGGTAATCTCGATAAAACAGGGTCTGGATGCGATGTCCGAGGGGATATGCTTTTATACGGTTGACGGGCTGCCTCAGTTTGTGAACAGATCCATGCAGGATATCAGTATAGAGCTTACCGGAGGAACCGTGAACGATGCGGTAATCTTTTGGAAACGGCTTGTCGGCGGGAATCTGAATGAAGGCTGTGAGGTCATGTCCGAGACTGACGACATGGTGATAGTAAGGTCCGGTACCCGGGTATGCGCTTTTTCAAACAGGGCGATGGAAGCCGGGGATGAGCTTAAAGAGATGGTTATGGTCGATATCACTTCGGAATACGAGACCTTCAGGGAACTGGCGGCAAAGAAGGAGGCTCTGGAACTACAGCAGACGAGACTGAGGGAATACAGCAGGAGCGTTACAAAAGCTACGATTGACAGAGAGCTTTTGGATGCAAAGGTAAAGATTCATGACGAGCTTGGAGAGATCCTGCTTCTGGCAAAGAGATATATAAATACAAAAGATGTTGACCGTAAGACGGTGACCGATCTGTGGATGAGAAATCTTAAGCTCCTCGGAGTGGAGAAGAAATCGGAAGAGAGGGACGAATACGAGGAGATATACAGGGCGGCCGCGGACATAGGAATGAGGATAGAGATAGACGGAGAGCTTCCTGAGGATAAAATCTCAAAAACAGTCGTGGCGTCGGCTCTTCATGAATGTCTGACGAACACCTTCCGACATGCGGGAGGGGATACGGTGTACGTTTCGGTGATCGGAAACGGGCAGAGAAAATCCGTTGTTTTCACCAATAACGGTAAACCACCCGAAGATATGATAATCGAGAGGGGAGGACTCAAATCCCTGAGAAATATCGTGGAGGATGCGGGTTTTGAAATGAAGCTTGAAACGGACAGAGGCTTTGTCCTTACTATAGTATTATAGTTGAGGAGGAAGGATATGTGGAATGTTTTAATAGTTGACGATCAGAATACTTCAAGGCATATGATGGAGATGATGATCGAGGGTTCCGGAAAATATAAAGTCATAAAAGCCATTCCGCTGGCGAAAATGGCGGATATATATGCGCTTACGATGCCGGTTGACCTGATAGTCATGGACATAGTCATGGCAGATGGACCGAACGGACTTGAGGCGGCGGAAAAGATAAAGAAGAGCAAGCCGCAGATCAAGATACTCCTGGTCACTTCGATGCCGGAGGTAAGCTTTATGGACAGAGCCAGGAATGCCGGAGTGGAGAGCTTCTGGTACAAGGAGGTTGAGGAGGTTCCGCTACTTAATGTGATGGACAGGACCATGGCCGGCGAGAGCGTGTATCCAGACAATCCGCCGAGAGTAAAGCTTGGACTTGCGGACAGCTCGGAGCTTACGGAACGGGAACTGGAGGTATTGAGGGTGCTTACCACGGGATGTCCCGATCAGGAGATAGCAGACAGGCTTTGCATAAGCTTTTCCACCGTCCGGACACATATAAATCATATGCTTGACAAGACGGGATATGCGACAAGGACCGAGCTTGCGATAAATGCCCGGCTCAGTGGTATAGTAATCCCGGAATAATCGGTAAATTTGCTGATGTTTCCGTATTGGGATTCTGATATTTTATAATAAGGTACGTTTGTTTAAAATGAACCTGATGGTTTCCGGCAAGGATCGGAGCGTATAATTATACATTAGGAAATTTTTAAGGAGGTTTACAATGGGATTTTTTGACAATTTAAAGAATTCAGCAGTATCAAGTCTCAAGAATTCTACTACACAGGCTGTAAACAGCGCAGCCGGAAATGCATTTTATAATGCAACGGGCGGAAACAAGGACGGAGTCGGAAAAGGAAAGAACAGCTCACAGACCTTTACTTTTAGTTCCATTCCCAACAGTGTGGCAGAGCTTCAGTCTCTTCCGGAGGCAAGCCTTGATTCACCGTTTAAGACAACTGCCCTCGTGCTTCTTGTTCTCTGCAACTATGAAAGAAGCCTTATCGAGAAGACGGAAACGACTCATGAGATGCTTAACTTCCTTAAAGGTCCGGAAGACCTTTCGGGATACGAGAAGAGTTTCATCAAGGAGCGCTTGACCGGGAAGTATTACAAGCCTTTCTCGTATTTCGCAGGAGCCACAGTTGAGAACGGATACACTCCCAGCGAGCCGTTTACGATCACGGTTTATGAGAATCCTTATTCATTTGATAATGAGAACTGGGCGATCATGTGGGTAAAGAGCAGCGGTGCAGACACTGAGAGACAGGTTAAGCTTCGCAGGAAGCCTTCCACAAACCAGTGGTTCTTAAATGAGATCCTTTGTTTAAGCGATATCAGGATCCCGGCAGCAGAGGATCCCTGGGCATGAGTACATTTAACAGTCTTGAAGAAGCAAGGGAATATTTTAAGGGTGACAGATTTGCGACCGAGAGCGGTATGGTTATAGATGATCTCGGCGAAAAGAACTGTACCTGCAGCATGACACTTAACGATCATCACAGGAATGCCAACGGCGGGATAATGGGCGGAGTCATTTTTACTCTTGCGGATTTTGCGTTTGCCGTTCTTTCCAACAATATCCACAGACCGACGGTTGCACAGCAGGTAAGCGTGAATTTCCTTGGTGCACCTTCGGGAGAAAAGCTTTATGCAAAAGCGGCTTTAAGGAAAACCGGAAGGAATTCCACTATAATAAATGTCGACATGGTCGATGAAAACGGCAGGGATGTCGCACAGTTCATCGGTACAGGCTTTAAACTTAATACATAACTAAGAACCGCATCTTTGAAGGATGCGGTTCTTGTTTATGCGATAAATAAATTTTCTAAAATTATTGCTTGACAGCTTGAAAAAAAAATGTTATTATGAACAATGCACGATTGTCTAAAACTATGCCCATTTATATTATTATAGCATATTTTTGACGATTTGCAAACAGAATTTTTAAAAGATCTACCAAATAATTTCAAGGGGTGACACATCAATGATTGAAAAAAACAGGATACGTCCCATCAAAGTCGGTAAGGGCGTTCGCATGAGTTACTCGCGGCAGAAGGAAGTTCTGGAGATGCCGAACCTGATCGAGGTTCAGAAGGATTCCTATAACTGGTTCCTTACGGAAGGACTCCATGAGGTCTTCAAAGACATTTCTCCCATTGAGGATTACAATGGGAAGCTCAGTCTTGAATTTATAGATTTTGAGCTTTGCAGAGACGATGTCAAGTACACTATCGAGGAATGCAAGGAACGTGATGCAACATATGCAGCACCTCTTAAGGTAAAGGTCAGGCTTCATAATAAGGAAGACGATGATGTCATCAAGGTTCATGAGATATTTATGGGCGATTTCCCTCTGATGACGGAAACCGGAACATTTGTAATAAACGGAGCTGAGCGTGTTATCGTCAGCCAGCTCGTTCGTTCACCGGGTATCTATTATGAGATTGCCCACGATAAATTAGGTAAGAAACTGTTTAACTGTACCGTTATCCCGAGCCGTGGAGCATGGCTTGAGTACGAGACAGATTCCAAGAATGTATTCTATGTACGTATCGACCGTACAAAGAAGGTGCCGATAACCGTATTTTTACGTGCTCTCGGTATAGGAACAAAACAGCAGATCGTTGATATGTTCGGAAACGGCAACAAGATCAGAGCTTCTTTCTCGAAGGAGCCGGCAGAGGTTGCCGAAGAAGACAGCTATGAAGGCGGTCTTAAGGAATTATACAAGAAGCTCCGTCCCGGAGAGCCGATCTCGATCGAGAGCGCGGATTCCCTGGTACGCAGCATGTTCTTCGATGTAAGACGTTACGATCTTGCAAAGGTAGGACGTTATAAATTTAATAAGAAGCTTTCCTTAAAGAGCAGGGTTGTAGGTTTCACTCTGGCCGAGGATGTTGTTGACAATGAGACCGGCGAGATCCTTGCAGAGGCCGGCACCGTTATTACCGAACAGCTTGCGGATGACATTCAGAATGCAGGTATCTTCTCTATTTCAATCAAGGTTGATGCACACGCATGGGATGAGAGCGATGAAGAAAACGCAGAGCCTGTAGTTAAGGTTATTTCAAACATGGCAGTTGATATTGCCCGCCATGTTCCTTTTGAGTGCAATGATGAAGTAAAGGCAGAGCTTGGCATTACCGAGCCTGTTTATTATCCCGCGCTTAAGGAGCTGCTTGAACAGTACGAGGACGAAAACGAGCTTAAGGAAGCTATCAAGAGGAGTATTCCTTTACTGATCCCGAAGCACATTACGAAAGAGGATATCTTTGCTTCGGTAAGCTACAATATTCATCTCGAGTACGGCGTAGGCAACAAGGACGATATCGACCACCTCGGAAACAGACGTATCAGAGCTGTCGGCGAGCTGCTCCAGAACCAGTATCGTATCGGTCTTTCAAGGATGGAAAGAGTTGTCCGTGAGAGAATGACCACCACCGATCTGGATAATGTAAGCCCTCAGAACCTGATCAATATCAAACCTGTGACAGCTGCCGTAAAGGAGTTCTTCGGAAGCTCCCAGCTTTCACAGTTTATGGATCAGCATAACCCTCTCGGTGAGCTTGCTCATAAGAGAAGGCTTTCGGCACTCGGTCCCGGCGGACTTTCACGTGACCGTGCATCCTTCGAAGTTCGTGACGTTCACTATTCACACTACGGCAGAATGTGTCCCATAGAGACTCCCGAAGGTCCCAACATCGGTCTTATCAATTCACTTGCTTCATACGCAAGGATAAATAAATACGGATTCGTTGAGGCTCCTTACCGTAAGGTTGACAAGTCGGATCCCGAGAATCCGAGAGTTACCGACGAAGTTGTTTACATAACCGCCGATGAAGAGGATAAGTATGTTGTTGCACAGGCGAATACACCTCTTGATGAGAACGGCTACTTTATAAATGCAAACGTTTCAGGACGTTTCAAGGAAGATATTTCGCAGTTCCAGAAGACAAAGGTTGACTTCATGGACGTTTCACCCAAGATGGTATTCTCGGTTGCGACAGCGCTTATTCCCTTCCTTGAGAACGATGACGCTAACCGTGCCCTGATGGGTTCGAACATGCAGCGTCAGGCAGTTCCGCTTCTTAATGCAAAGGCACCTGTTGTAGGTACCGGTATGGAGCATAAGACCGCAGTGGATTCCGGTGTATGTGTTCTTGCAAAGAGAGACGGAAAGGTTGAAAAAGCAACAGCTACCAATATCGTCATCAAGGCTGAGGACGGTACTCGCGATGATTATAAGCTGATCAAGTTTACCCGAAGCAACCAGGGTACCTGCATCAACCAGAAGCCCATTGTTGACAAGGGTGAGACGGTTAAGGCAGGTCAGGTTATCGCTGACGGTCCTTCAACATACCACGGAGAGCTTGCTCTCGGAACCAACCCGCTTATCGGTTTCATGACTTGGGAAGGTTATAACTACGAGGATGCGGTTCTCTTAAGTGAAAGACTCGTGGCAGAGGATGTGTATACTTCGGTTCATATTGAAGAATATGATGTTGAAGCAAGAGATACAAAACTCGGACCCGAGCAGATAACAAGAGATATTTCAGGCGTCGGCGAGGATGCATTAAAAGATCTGGATGAAAGAGGAATCATCCGTATCGGTGCAGAGGTCCGTGCCGGTGATATCCTTGTAGGTCGTGTTACTCCCAAGGGAGAAACGGATCTTACTCCCGAAGAGAAGCTTCTTCGCGCAATCTTCGGTGAGAAGGCAAGAGAAGTACGTGATACTTCCCTCCGTGTTCCTCACGGTGAGTATGGTATCATAGTTGACGCCAAGGTATTTACAAGAGAAAACGGCGATGAGATGCAGCCCGGTGTAAACCAGACTGTAAGAGTATATATAGCACAGAAGAGAAAAATACAGGTAGGAGATAAGATGGCAGGCCGTCACGGAAACAAGGGTGTTGTTTCCCGTGTACTTCCCGTAGAAGACATGCCGTTCCTTCCTAACGGAAGACCTCTGGACATAGTTCTTAATCCTTTGGGCGTTCCTTCTCGTATGAACATCGGACAGGTTCTCGAGATTCATCTGAGCCTGGCAGCAAAGGTACTCGGATTCAATATTTCCACTCCGGTATTTGACGGTGCGGATGAGGATGATATCCAGAATACACTTACTATGGCAAATGATTATGCAAATCTTCCTTTCGACGCGGAAGAGAAGGCGGCATGGGCAGCAAAGGCTGAGGAGAAGGGTGAAGAATTCGATGCCAAGATGCAGGATTTCACATCCAAGTATTCCAAGGCTCTCGGTAAAGAGGTCATGGCTTATCTCGGAACAAAAGAGAATCTTGCAAGCCGTGATGACTGGCGCGGAGTTCCGATCAATACCGACGGTAAGGTAAGGCTTCGTGACGGCAGGAGCGGAGAGTATTTCGACGGAAGCGTAACCATCGGCTTCATGCATTACCTTAAGCTCCATCACCTTGTTGATGATAAGATCCATGCTCGTTCAATCGGACCTTACTCACTAGTTACACAGCAGCCTCTCGGCGGAAAAGCCCAGTTCGGCGGACAGCGTTTCGGTGAGATGGAGGTTTGGGCTCTTGAGGCATACGGAGCATCACATGTTCTCCAGGAGATCCTTACCGTTAAATCCGATGATGTTACCGGACGTATCAAGACATATGAAGCCATTGTTAAGGGTGAGAATATTTCCAAGCCCGGTATTCCGGAGTCGTTTAAGGTTCTCTTAAAAGAGCTTCAGTCACTTGCGCTTGATGTAACAGTCCTTGATGAGAACGGAGAAGAGATCAAGTTTACCGAGGATACCGATTACAGCGAGGATGCAGGTGAGGCATGGCAGGAAGGTACCGGAGATGATTATAACGGCGCCTATGACGAGGAATATGGTGATGCCGGCTATTCTGTACTGGAAGGCGATCCTGACTCGGACGGAGATATTTTTGATTCCTATACTCAGGATGATGACTTTTTTGCGGATTATCAGGATATTGACGGTCTAGATGATGAGGTTTGAAGATCAAAATAATACAGAATAGGAAAGGAAAGTAATTATGTCTACAGATTATAATACAGATACTGTTAAGGATATTAATTATGAAGCTATCCGTATAGGGCTTGCATCTCCGGAGAAGATCCGCGAGTGGTCAAGGGCTGAGGTTAAGAAGGCGGAAACAATCAATTATCGTACTTTGAAGCCTGAGCGCGACGGTCTTTTCTGTGAAAAGATTTTCGGACCGAGCAAGGACTGGGAGTGTCATTGCGGAAAGTATAAGAAGATACGTTTTAAGGGCGTTATATGCGATAAGTGCGGTGTAGAAGTTACCAAGGCATCCGTACGTCGAGAGAGAATGGGACATATCGATCTTGCTGCACCGGTATCACATATCTGGTATTTTAAAGCTGTGCCCTCACGTATGGGACTCGTTCTGGACATGACTCCCAGAAATCTTGAGAAAGTACTTTATTTCGCTTCATATATAGTGCTTGACAAAGGTGTAACAACCCTTAATGTTAAGGACGTTCTTTCAGAGCGTGAATATAACGAAGCTAAGGAAAAGTGGCCTGAGGAGAACGCATTCCGTGTAGGAATGGGTGCTGAGGCTATCCTTGAGCTTTTAAAGAAGGTTGATGTAGAAAAGGAATGTGAAGAACTCAGGAAAGAGCTTGATTCTGCAACAAGCCAGAAGCGCGCAAAGTTTGTTAAGCGTCTTGAAGTTCTTGAGGCATTCCGCGGGTCAAACAACAAGCCCGAATGGATGATCCTTCAGGCAATACCGGTTCTTCCTCCGGATCTTCGTCCCATGGTTCAGCTTGACGGCGGACGTTTTGCGACATCGGATATGAACGATCTTTACAGAAGGATCATCAACAGAAATAACAGATTAAAGAAGCTCCTTACCTTAGGAACTCCCGAGATAATCGTAAGAAACGAGAAGAGAATGCTTCAGGAGGCGGTTGATGCTCTTATAGACAACGGCCGTCACGGAAGATTCGTTACAGGTCCCGGTAACAGAAATCTGAAGTCGCTTTCAGATCTGTTAAAGGGTAAGCAGGGACGTTTCAGACAGAACCTGCTCGGAAAACGTGTTGACTATTCAGGACGTTCCGTTATCGTTGTAGGTCCCGAGCTTAAGATATATCAGTGCGGTCTGCCCAAGGAGATGGCAATAGAGCTGTTCAAGCCTTTCGTTATGAAGGAGCTCAATGCCAGAGGCATCGCAACCAATATCAAGCAAGCCAAGAAGATGGTTGAAAGACTTGAGACACAGGTATGGGATATCCTTGAAGAGGTTATACGTGAGCATCCCGTTATGCTTAACCGTGCTCCTACACTTCACAGACTCGGTATCCAGGCTTTCGAGCCCATCCTTGTTGAAGGTAAGGCTATAAAGCTGCATCCGCTTGTTTGTACCGCATTCAACGCCGACTTCGACGGCGATCAGATGGCTGTGCATCTTCCTTTGTCGGTAGAGGCACAGGCAGAAGCAAGATTCCTTATGCTTTCACCCAATAACCTTCTGAAGCCTTCGGACGGTGGTCCCGTTGCGGTTCCTTCACAGGATATGGTTCTGGGTATTTATTACCTGACCTTAAAGAATGAAGATGATAAGGGAGCAGGAAGCTTCTACAAGAATACTGCAGAGGCTATTCTTTCATATGAGAATGGTTATATCACTCTCCAGTCACCTATTAAGGTAAGACGTGAGGGCGTATTACCCGGAACAGATGAAAAGATCACTAAAGTCATAGATACGACTCTGGGAAGACTTATATTTAACGAAGTAATCCCTCAGGATCTCGGATATGTTGACAGATCCAATCCTGAAAATCTGCTTGACCTTGAGATTGATTTCCTTGTTAAGAAGAAGCAGCTCAAGGACATCCTTGAGAAGTGTATCAACAATCACGGTGCAACAATGACCGCAGAAACGCTTGACGCCATTAAGGCGCTCGGATACAAATATTCGACCAGGGCAGCCATGACAGTATCCATTTCGGACGTTACGGTATCGCCCGCAAAGAAGGATATCATTGCATGGGCTGAAGCAGAGGTTGAAAAGGTATCTAAGAAGTACCGCAGAGGTTTCCTTTCGGATAAAGAACGTTACGATACTGTTATCGCAACCTGGAAAAAGGCTGAAAGCGATATCGGTAACAAAGCTATGGAAAGCCTTGACAAGCGTAACAATATTTACATGATGGCTGATTCCGGAGCCCGTGGTTCCGATAAACAGATCAAGCAGCTTGCAGGTATGCGAGGATTCTTCCAGGATACTTCAGGTAAGACCATAGAGCTTCCCGTAAAAGCTAATTTCCGAGAAGGTCTTGACGTTCTGGAATACTTCATTTCAGCGCACGGAGCTCGTAAAGGTCTTTCTGATACGGCTCTTAGAACATCCGACTCAGGTTATCTGACAAGACGTCTTGTTGATGTATCACAGGATCAGATCATCCGTGAAAACGACTGCAGCGAAGGCAGGGAAGAGATACCCGGAATGGAGATTTCGACCTTTGCAGAGGGCAAGGAAGTAATAGAGTCACTTAAGGAGCGTATCACAGGACGTTTCTCATGTGAAGACATATATGACGACAACGGTGAGATCATAGTTAAGAAGAATCATATGATCACTCCCAAGCGTGCCGAAAAGATCATGGAGATCAAGGCTGTTAAAGAGAAGGAAGCTGATTTCAAGGCTAAGCTCAAGATCCGTACGGTACTTACCTGTCGTTCACATCTCGGTATATGCGCTAAGTGTTACGGTGCAAACATGGCAACCGGCGAGCCTGTTCAGGTAGGTGAAGCAGTCGGTATCATCGCTGCACAGAGTATCGGTGAGCCCGGTACACAGCTTACCATGCGTACCTTCCATACCGGTGGTGTCGCAGGTGACAATATCACAACCGGTCTTCCCCGTGTTGAGGAGCTTTTTGAAGCACGTACACCTAAGGGCTGTGCTATAATAGCTGAGTTCGGCGGTTCGGTAGAGACAGGTGAGGACGGAAAGAAGGTTACCGTTACAAGAGTTGATGAGGACGGCTCAATTGAGAGAAAGACCTATCAGAAGCAGTACGGTACCGATATCAAGAAGAAGATTCTTGACGGAGAGATCAAAGAGGTTGAGGCCGGAGATACTCTTACCGAGGGCTCAATAGCTCCCAAGGATCTCTTAAGGATAAAAGGCCTTAGAGCTGTTCAGGATTATATCCTTCACGAAGTTCAGCGTGTTTACAGACTTCAGGGTGTTGATATCAACGATAAGCACATCGAGGTTATCGTTCGTCAGATGCTTAAGAAGGTTACAATCGAGGAAGCAGGAGATACTGAGTTCCTTCCCGGAAGCATGGTAGATTACTTCGAGTATGAGGATGCTAACGAGAAGGCTATAAGTGAAGGAAAAGAGCCCGCAAAGGGAAGCAATGTCATCCTCGGTATCACCAAGGCTGCACTTGCAAACAGCTCATTCCTTTCGGCCGCATCCTTCCAGGAGACCACAAAGGTTCTTACCGAAGCAGCATGCCGCGGCAGGATCGATCCGCTTGTCGGCCTTAAGGAAAACGTTATCATCGGTAAGCTGATCCCCGCAGGCACCGGTATGAAGAAGTATCGTAACATTAACCTTAGTACCGATGCGGAGTTTGAAGCTAATTACGCCGCAAAGAAGAGTCTTGAGAAATACAATGCACAGAAGAAGAAAGCTTCTGATGATGATTTTGATCTGTCCGATGATGATGACACATCATACTATGATGAAGAAGGTCTCGAGGAGTATGTAGGCGATGAGGATTACGACGGCTCCTACGGTGATTTCGAAGAAGATGAATTCGGAGATTCCTTCGAATCGGAAAATGATGATGAATGATCATAAGGCCTGATATTAAATTTATATTGTAATATTTTGATTCTGTGATATAACAAAATGAGATGCGAAGCATCATTTTGTTACCGAGGAAACGCCGTAGGCGTTTTCGAGGTGACACTGACTTAGTTAAATTGTCCACAGGACATAAATATATGAAAGGAAGGTTTATTTTATGGCATTAGTTACAACAACCGAAATGTTCAAGAAGGCTTATAACGGTGGTTATGCCGTTGGTGCTTTCAATGTAAACAACATGGAGATTGTTCAGGGTATCACCGAAGCAGCCGGCGAGTTAAAGAGCCCTGTAATTCTTCAGGTATCAAAGGGAGCACGTGCATATGCTAATCATACTTATCTGGTTAAGCTTGTTGAGGCAGCAGTTGCAGAGAATCCCGATATCCCGATAGCACTTCATCTTGATCACGGTGATACATTTGAGCTGTGCAAGAGCTGTATCGATGGTGGATTTACTTCCGTCATGATCGACGCTTCTTCAAAGCCCTATGAGGAGAACGTAGCACTTACGAAGCAGGTAGTTGAATATGCTCATGCTCACGGCGTAGTTGTTGAGGCTGAGCTCGGAACACTTGCAGGTATTGAGGATGAGGTTGTAGTTGAGTCCGGTAAGGAAAGCTATACTCGTCCCGAAGAGGTTGAGGACTTCGTTTCAAAGACAGGATGTGACTCTCTTGCTATAGCAATCGGAACATCACATGGTGCATATAAGTTTACTGCAGCTCAGTGTACAAGGAATGCGGACGGCGTTCTTGTTCCCCCTCCCCTTCGTTTTGATGTTCTTGAGGAGTGCATCAAGAGACTTCCCGGCTTCCCGATTGTTCTTCATGGTTCATCTTCAGTTCCTCAGGAATTCGTTAAGATGGTTAACCAGTACGGCGGAAGCATGCCTGATGCTGTTGGTATCCCTGAGGAGCAGCTTCGCCAGGCAGCTAAGCTTGCTGTATGTAAGATCAACATTGACTCTGATATCCGTCTTGCTATGACAGGTACTATCAGAAAGTACTTTGCAGAGAATCCTTCACACTTTGATCCTCGTCAGTACTTAAAGCCCGCTCGTCAGGCTGTTAAGGAAATGGTTGCTCATAAGATCAAGAACGTTCTTGGTTCAGACGGCAAGGCTTGATCCGAAGTTTAATATCCTTGGTATATTCCGGCAGCATTTATGCTGCCGGTTTTTTGAGTTATGGGGAATCCCGATTTAAAGGATCCGGAAGAAACATATGATCATCAAACAAAAGGGATTGAAATTTTGCCCTTTTTTTGATAAAATCCTGTTTATGAAAGAAGACTCAATTATTTAAAATGCTGTTTATAAGGAAGAAAGCTTATGTCTGAAGAAATCACAAATGATAATAAAAAAAGATTGCAGTGGCTGGATATAATGAAAGGCTTGCTGATCTTTTTTGTTATGGTGGACCATAGTCTGCCGGGTCCTATGACGGAAAGGTTTTATTCCCCGTTCTTTCTTGCAATGTTCTTCTGGGTTGGCGGATATACCTTTTACCTGAAGGATTCGTTTAAGACCTTTATAATATCGAAAATACAGCACCTTGTCATTCCTTTGTTTGTTCTTGGCGGTATGAGAGTGATCATAATATGCATTATGGTCGGATTCGGCTCCCTTCCCGAGCGTTTACTGGGACTTGTATTACAGCGATGTCTTGTGAATGATGAAATGTGGTTTCTCTCATGTCTTTTTGTGGCTGAACTTACAATGTATTTTCTGCTTAAATTTCTTAACAGGATAAAAGAAGAAAAAAAACGGTATTGCCTGCTGCTTTTATCGGAACTTTTGCTCATGGTCATAGGATGCGTGATCACCGGCTGTTTACGGGTGAAGCTTATATGGGAAATAGAGACAGCCTTTATTATGGTCTTTTATACCGGATGCGGATATGTGTGGCGCAGATCGGAGAAAAAAGCGGCAGTGTTCCTGAAGCTTCCGGTTGTTTTGGCTTTTCTTGCGGCATATGTCGCTTTATGGTTCTTTATCCGGGAAAGCCTGTACAAACCCCGTCTTTCGGACATTGAAGGTTTTCCTATGTTCTTCCTTAAGTCCCTGCTTATGATGCCGGTTATCATATATGTCACAAGAAAGCTTGAGGGGAGTCTTGTGGGAAGAGTATCTGCTTTTCTCGGAGTAAATACGTTATTCTTCTTTGCATTTGGCGGATTTGGCAGAGAACTGTTCTATATGATCATGGCAAAACTTGGCATGGACAGTGCTCCGTGGCAGGCGTTTGCATGTGCGGTGTTTATATTGTGCCTGATGTCGGGACCGGCTGTCCTGTTTAAGAAACTGTGTCCGTTTGCGGTCGGAGTAAAAAGAAAGAAAATTAAGAATTAGTGAACACGATCATAAAAAGGATTGATTTTTAGAAAATTGTTTGATATAATGATAGTTGTGAAAAAATGTGGGTTTGAACGTTTGAAAGAACGTTTACGGAAAGGGGTAATATTATGAACAATGATTATCGCGATTGGGGTAAGTTGAACCCGAATGCGAATACTGAACCCATACAGGATGATTTTCAGGGGTATCAGAGCAATTACGGAAATACGGGCAGCGGTACCTTTTCCAACGGTATCTCCGGTATTATAAGCGAGGCTTCGGAGGCATTGCAGCAGAAGGTGGTTGCGCAGTCATTTATCTTTATGGTAGCGGCTTTGGCTGTTACATGGGTGGGGGCAAAGGTTGCTTCAGCAGCCCTTTTGGAATGGATGATGTCCAGTCCCGTGAACATGATCATATTGTTTGTGGCTGAGATAGCGATCGTATTAATATCAAACGTAGCATTAAAGAAAAACAACGTGGTTCTTTCGGCCTGTCTTTTCACGGCTTATTCGTTTATAAACGGAGCGATGCTGGGTATAGTATGCAGCATTTATACCGATGCAAGCGTTGCGAAAGTAATCGTCATAACCGGTATTACATTTGCAGTTACGGCATTATACGGACTTGTTGCCAAAAAAGATCTTTCTTCCGTAGGAAGCCTTTGCATTATGGGACTTATCGGACTTATCCTGGTAGGTCTGATCAATTTCTTCGTTAAAAGCGAGCCGTTGGATTATCTGGCTTCATTTATAGGAGTAGCCGTATTTGTCGGTCTTACGGCATATGACACACAGAAAATAAAAAAACATGTTGCGTACGCCGATTCGTATAATGTTACCGCATTATCACTGAATGGTGCATTTGAGCTTTATCTTGATTTTATAAATCTGTTTCTTTACCTTTTAAAGATTTTCGGAAAGAGAAGATGACGGATTGCAGGGCATGATCTTGTTGCCGGGGAGAAGCTGAAGGCGTTTTCAGGGTGACAGTGACAATGGCGTTTTTCCGACAGCTCCGGAAAAAGAGAGCTTTTCCGGTATAATGATCGTTGAGTATGAGTCATCGGATGGACACTGTGCTATCTGGTGACTCTTGTTTTAAAACAGAATACATCTGAAAGGACGGAATACTATAATGAGAAGTACTGGTGTATTGCTTCCGGTTGCAAGCCTTCCCACAAAGTACGGTATCGGAGGATTTTCAAAAGAAGCGTATGATTTTGTCGACTGGTTAAAGGCAGCCGGGGTTGATTACTGGCAGATACTGCCTTTAGGACCTACCGGATACGGAGATTCTCCTTATCAGAGCATATCCACATTTGCCGGAAATCCGTACTTTATAGATCTTGAAGCGCTTGTTGAAGCAGGGCTTCTTACAGAAGCCGAGTGTAAGGAGGCGGATTGCGGAAAAAATCCGAAATATATTGATTACGGGGCAGTCTACAATACAAGGCTTCCTCTTTTGAAGAAAGCGTTTAAGAGAAGCAAACATAAGAATCTCAAGAAATATAAAGAGTTCTGCGAAAAGAACGCATACTGGCTGGAAGATTACGCTCTTTTTGTATCGATAAAAAATTCCAGAAACGGTGAATGCTGGATTTCATGGGATAAGGACATAAGGACAAGGACTCCCGAAGCATTGACAAAGTACAGGGAGAAATTCGCAGAGGAGATTGATTTTTATAAATTCAACCAGTTCATGTTCATGGAACAGTGGACGAAACTTAAGGCATACGCCAATAAGAACGGGGTAAAGATCATCGGTGACATTCCCATCTATGTAGCGCTCGACAGTGCGGATGCTTGGGCTAATACACAGCTCTTTGAATTTGACAAAAACTGCAGACCTAAGTCGGTTGCAGGATGTCCGCCTGATGCATTCAGTGCTACGGGACAGCTTTGGGGCAATCCTTTGTATGACTGGAAAGTACATAAGGAGACAGGCTTTGAATGGTGGATATCAAGGATAAGTCATTGCTATGAGCTGTATGATGTTGTAAGAGTAGACCATTTCCGTGGGTTTGATGAGTATTACGCAATACCTGCAAAGGATGAAACCGCAGAACACGGTAAATGGAAGAAGGGTCCCGGGATAGAGCTCTTTAATGCCATCAGGAAGAAGCTGGGAGAAAAGCATATTATTGCGGAGGATCTTGGATTCCTTACACCTACCGTTATCAAGCTTCTTCATAAGTCTGGATTCCCGGGGATGAAGGTGCTCCAGTTCGCATTTGATCCTCATACACCGAGTATTTATCTTCCTCACAACCATATTGAAAACTGTGTGGTATATACAGGTACTCATGACAATGATACGAGCAGAGGATGGTTCAAGAGCCTTGGACATGAGGACAGGAAGTATATCGGTGAATATCTGGGATGCGGTGACATAAAGGAAGAGGATGTAGCATGGGTTATCATCCGTGCGGCATTAAGAAGCGTTGCAGAGCTTGCGGTGATCCCGATGCAGGATATCCTCAATCTGGGTTCGGAAGCAAGACTGAACGCTCCGTCGACCTTCGGTGATAACTGGAAGTGGCGTATGCTCAAAGGTGAAGCGGATAATAAGCTTGCCGAGAAACTTGCACGTTGTAACTGGATGTACGAAAGACATAAATTTTAGGATTTTTGGAGAAAAAAGGAAATGTTGTATATCATACGTCATGGCAAGACTGACTGGAATGTCGAGCACAGGCTTCAGGGACAGACCGACACTGAGCTAAACGAAGAAGGAAGAAGGATGGCACGGGAAGCTGCCACAGAGTATGCAAATATACATTTTGATGTCTGTTATTGTTCACCTTTGTTAAGAGCAAGGGAAACCGCCAAAATCCTCCTTGACGGAAGGAATATTCCGATAATATATGACGACCGTCTTAAGGAAATGGGTTTCGGAGAATTTGAAGGCTTAAAGGAGTGCTTTTCCATTCCCGATTGCCCGGTAAATGTTTTTTTTAAAGATCCTGCAAACTATACCGATCCGCAGGGCGGCGCAGAGAGTATGGACAGCCTGTTTAGTAGGACCGGAGATTTCCTGGAAGAGATCGAGCCTGAGCTTGAAGCAGGCAAGGATATTCTGATAGTCGGACACGGCGCAATGAATTCAAGTATTATCTGCAGGATAAAGTATAATCTTGACCGTAAAAGATTCTGGGATGAAGGGATACCGAACTGCAAACTTATGCGGATTTTATAGCTGTATGGACCGTTTTTTCGAAAAGTTAAAAAAGTAGTTGACTTTTTGATATAAGACGTTGTATAATGGCATTGTTTAAGCGACGATGAAAGCTACGACCTGAAAGTACTGATCACAGAGAACTGTCGTTTGGTGCGAGACAGCAGAGGGAAACGGGTCACTCCACTTTCGGAGCTTCCGGCGATGAGTCGGAGGGAGGCAACCTTTATATTGCCATAGAGATGTCATGAAATTCATGATAAATTGGGTGGTACCGCGGATTATTTCGCCCCATATATGTGATGAGCATATATGGGGTTATTTTTGTCCTTGGAGGATAGATGAATCTGCTAATATATTTGCGGTTCGTTCTATAACAGACAGAAACGCGGATAGTATCTTTATGTACAAATGCAGCACAATGAAAAGCTGCCCTATATAAAAAGGAGGATTTTTAGAAATGGCAAGAGTTTTTAATTTTTCAGCAGGTCCCGCTATGATGCCCCTGCCCGTACTTGAAGAGATCGCAAAAGAGGTAGTTGATTACCGCGGATGTGGTATGAGCGTTATGGAGATGTCCCACAGATCCAAGGTTTATCAGCAGATCATAGATGAGGCTGAGGCTGATTTAAGAGATCTTATGAACATCCCGGATAACTATAAGGTTCTCTTTGTACAGGGCGGCGCAACACTCGAGTTCGCTATGATCCCCATGAACCTTATGAAGAATGGCGTAGCTGATTATATCGTAACAGGAGCATGGTCAAAGAAGGCAGCCAGTGAGGCTAAGAAGTATGGCAAGGTAAACGTTATCGCATCAAGCGAAGACAAGAACTACAGCTACATTCCGGATGTATCAGACCTTCCTATAGATGATGACGCTGATTATGTATATATCTGCGAGAACGAGACTATCCATGGTACCACATATGCAGAGCTTCCCAATACAAAGGGCAAGATCTTAGTAGCCGATCAGTCTTCAATGTTCTTAAGCAAGCCTGTTGATGTTACAAAGTACGGTCTTATCTACGGCGGTGTTCAGAAGAACGTAGGACCTGCAGGTCTGGCAATCGTTATCATCCGTGAAGACCTTATCCGTGAGGATCTTCCCGATTTCGTTCCTACATACTGCAGATTTGATACACACGCAAAGAACGGTTCTATGTATAATACACCCAACTGCTGGGCTATCTATGTATGCGGTAAGGTATTCAAGTACTTAAAGAGCCTTGGCGGACTTTCGGCCATGGATGAGATCAATAAGAAGAAGGCAGCTATCCTTTATGACTTCCTTGATTCAAGCAAGCTCTTCAAGGGTACCGTAGAGAAGAAGTACCGTTCACTTATGAATGTTCCTTTCGTAACAGGCGATGCAGATAAGGATGCAGCAGTTGTAGCAGCTACAAAGGCAGCAGGCTTCGATAACCTCAAAGGTCACAGAAGCGTTGGCGGTCTTCGTGCTTCTATTTACAACGCTATGCCTATCGAAGGCGTACAGGCACTTGTTGATTTCCTGAAGAAGTATGAAGCTGAGAATGCTTGATGATAAAAAGGGTGTCATCCTGATCCTGAGTAACAACGTTCCGAAGGATCTGTAAAGATTCTTTGCTTCACTCAGAATGACAACATTTGTCAGAGCAGAATATATTTAAGAAAATAGATTGGAGATAAAGATATGTTTAAGGTAAATTGCTTAAATAAGATTTCACCTGTCGGAATGGCAAACCTTACCGACAACTATACAGTAACAGAAAATTTTGATGAGGCCGATATCGTACTTGTACGTTCAGCAGCTATGCATGAAATGCAGTTCCCTAAGACGCTCAAGGCTATCGCTCGTGCAGGCGCAGGCGTAAACAACATCCCGCTTGACCGTTGTGCTGATGAGAACATCGTAGTATTCAACACACCCGGAGCAAACGCTAACGCAGTTAAGGAGCTTGCTATCGCGGCTATGCTTCTGGCATCACGTGATATTGTAGGTGGTATCAACTGGGTTCAGACCGTAAAGGATGATGAGACTGTTGCTAAGCTCGTTGAAAAAGGAAAGAGCAAATTTGCAGGAACAGAGATCAAGGGTAAGACCCTCGGTATCATCGGACTTGGCGCTATCGGCGGACCTCTCGGAAACGCAGCTTTAGGACTTGGAATGAAGGTTATCGGATTCGATCCTTTCTTAAGCGATGCAGCAAAAGCAGCACTTGATCCCGCTATTGAGATGGCAGCCAGCCGTGACGAGATTTATCAGAAGGCAGATTTTATTTCTGTTCATACGCCGCTTATCGACGATCCCGATCCCGATAAGAACACAAAGAAGATGATCAATGCCGAAAAGATAGCCATGATGAAGGACGGCGTTATCGTTCTTAACCTTGCACGTGATCTTCTGGTAGATGACGAGGCTATGAAGGCAGCACTTGAAAGCGGCAAGGTTCGTAAGTATGTTACAGATTTCCCGAATCCCGCATCAAGCAATATGGCAGGAGCTATAGCAATCCCTCATCTCGGAGCATCTACAGAGGAGGCAGAGGATAACTGTGCAGCCATGGCAGTTAAGCAGGTAGTAGACTTTGTTGAGAACGGAAACATTATCAACTCTGTAAATTATCCCAGAGTAGATCTCGGAGCTAAGCAGGGCACCAGGATCGCGATACGTTACAATGCCGCAGATGTAGCTGACATGGTTACTGCTGTTAACGGTGCCGGACTTATCATTAATGCAGTTAAGGACGGAAAGCGCGGAAATGTTGGCTATTGCCTCGTTGACGCAAAGGAAGCAGGAGATGCAGCTATCGCAGCAATTAAGGCTATCGAAGGCGTTAGGACCGTAACAGTTCTCTGATTGAAATATTATTGAGGAATATCTTATAGAAATTGTATAAAACAAACCCCTCTGTCGCAGAATGACAGAGGGGTTTAAACATTATATAAGCCTAAGAAAAATAAGGATCAGAAGCTTTTTGTCAGGTATCCCTCAACGCTTGTTATGCAGTTTGCACCGTCCGCTGCTGCGGTTATGATCTGCCTTAAGGGTTTCCTGCGTATATCACCTGCGGCAAAGATGCCGGGCATGGATGTCTTTCCGCTTTCATCCGCGATGACATATCCCGCCTCGTCACATGCTACAAGACTGCTGAAAAGGCCGGTTGCAGGTGTAATGCCTATGGCGATAAAAACACCCGAGACAGGGATTGTACGTTCTGCGCCGTTTATCACGTTCTTTACCGTTAAAGCTTCAACGTTTGTGGTACCCGAAATGCTTTTTGAAACACTGTCAAACACAAATTCTATGTTATCAATGGCGTCGGCCTTGCTTACCAGGCTTTTTGCCGCACGGAAGGTATCTCTTCTGTGAATGATATATACTTTATTGCATAACCTTGAAAGGAATATGGCGTCTTCAAGAGCAACATCGCCACCACCGATCACTGCGGTATCTTTTTTTCTGAAAAAAGCTCCGTCACAGGTAGCACAGTATGAAACACCGACACCCGCAAAATCATCCTCTCCGTCTATTCCGGCTTTTTTATGGGATGCGCCTGTCGCAGCTATAACGGTTTTTGTAAGAAATGCCTCACCTTCGGTGGAAGTAAGCATGAATATCAGGTCATTTACGGAGTCAAGCCCTTCCTTTGCGGGATTTATCTCGTTAAAGAATCCGTTTGGAGCAATCCTTCCGGGGGTAATATCGACAATGTCTGCGGTAATGAACGGACATCCGAGCTTGTCACAGTGTTTCTTAAAGTGATCGGAGAGCTCTCCGCCCGAAAGTCCCGGGAGTCCGGGATAGTTATCAACTTCGTAGGTAGATAAGACCTGACCGCCGGAAGCATAGGATTTTTCTATTATACAGAAGTCAAGCTCGGCTCGGGCGGCATATATGGCGGCCGACATACCCGCGGGTCCTGAACCTATGATAACGGTATCGTATATTTTCATGCTTTCCATTTTAGTATCCTTTCTTAACGGTGATCAATATGCAGGATTGTCTTTGATGACAGGAATGCTGCCCGGACAACGAGATTTGACCTTGCTGTTTACTATAATATCACAAGAATGTATGCGAGGTCAAATGGTATATGAGTTGGAAAATAAAAATCAGACAAAATAATAAATACTATAATATAGACAGATAATAGCGACTATAATTATCAAAAAGATGAATATCGTTTTGACGTATAAAAAGAGTTGACAATTGAGATTTTGTGCAATTTGCACAAAGTTTTAGACTGCTTTATTTTTTTTGAGGGGTAGAAAAAAGGGTAAAAAATGTAAATGATTTTTATAGTTATCAACAAAAACAGGTGATTTTTTATGTGATTATGAGTTATACACCATTTTATCCACGTTATCAACAAAAAATAACCACTTTTGTAGTCTTAATCAAAAAAAATTATAAAGAAATTATAAATTTGGCATTTGTGATAAATTTACAAAAAAAATAAAAACAAGTTGACATATGAATGTTGCGAAAACAGCGAGAAAATTTAGAATATTTAAATAATATAAAAAGAGGCTTTACAAAACATGCCTTTTTAGTGTATAATAGGTAGGTGGTGGTTTGTCAGTATACCCTTATTGCAAAGGACGGAGTGAAATTTATGAACACAAAATTCCAGCTCAGATATGCTGCTGGCCGGTACTGGCTTATCGACATGGAACAAGAAATCGGAGACTATAAAAAACCGCTACCCATGAACGAGACGGGCGCGGAGATTTTTGAGTTAATGGAACAAGGAAAAACAAATTTACAGATTGCGGAAATCCTTGTGGGCAGATACAATTCAAAGCCTGAGGATGTTTTAAGAGACATAGTGGGTTTTGAAATGCATCTGAAAAGTTTTGGGTATAAACCCGGAATACAGGAGGCATTGTGAACGTACTTCTTATAGGTGGATCGGGAAGCCTGATCAACAGCCTTATAATCAAATTCAAAAAAGAAGGGCACCGGGTGTTTCTTCTTACAGGAACGCGCCAGGACAAGGCGCCGTATCAGAAAGTTTTTGAAAGATACAATTTTCCATATGACTGTTCATGCCTGAACGAGATATTCGAAAGCATCAATATGGATCTGACCATATTTTTGGGCGCTTATGATACCAATTACAAGTGGAAACATGAGGAAGCCGATGCCGTACAGTATTCTTCGGGTTTAATGAACATACTCATGAGTTACGCCATGAAGAATAAAGGGCGTTTTGTTTATCTGTCATCGGACGAAGTATACAGTACGCACAGTGAACGTGATATTACGGAGGAAGATGCTCCGACACCCATCGGTGTAAAAAACATGTTACTGGCGCAGGCCGAGGAAATGTGCGAAAGCTATCGTACAAGCCGCGAGAAGGATATTGTTACTCTTCGTCTCGACCACGTTTATGTTATTCCCAAGAAACGAAGTGAATGCCGTGACAAGTGCACCCGTATGTGTCTTGAGGCTTTTGACGAGAAGAAGATCACGGTAAATGAAAACAGCAGATTTGCTCTATTGTATGAAACTGACGCAGTAGAGTTTATTTATCGTATCGCCGTTTCTGAGACACATGAATACAGCCTGTACAATATATCTTCATGCAATGAGAAAACCGAACCGGAGGTAGCGGAAATAGTAAGACAGTACTTCGGTCCGGACACCAAGATAATGATGCTTCCCGGAGAGAAGAAGAGGATTGTTCTGTCGAACGAGCGCTTTGTAAATGAGTTTGGAAAGCAATATTACTGTAATGATGAAGGTATCATAAAACGTATCACCAGGACAATGCAGCTGAACAAACCAGCATTCTGGGGAGATGAAGAGAAGAAAAAAACCCTTATCGAGAGGATATTTGAGAGGGGCGGATGGCTGCTCAAGGCCATGGTGCCGTTTGTAGAGAATGTTATCGTATTCATCCCGTTCTTCATGATAAATAACAGAACCACTGACAGTAAGTATTTTGCAAATCTGGACTTTTATCTGCTGTATGTTCTTTTGTTTGCAATCGTATATGGTCAGCAGCAGGCAGTTTTTTCCGCTGTTTTGGCGACGGCAGGCTACTGTTTCCGTCAGATGTACAGTCAGTCCGGATTTGAACTGATGCTTGATACGAATACTTATGTATGGATAGCACAGATATTCATCCTGGGTCTGGTTGTGGGGTATATGCGTGACCAGATCACGAAGATGAAAAGGGAAAGTGTTGAGGAGAAACAGTTCCTGTCCGGTCAGCTGGGCGATATGAAGGATATCAACAGCAGTAACGTACGCGTTAAGGAAGCACTTGAAACCCAGCTGGTAAACCAGAACGACAGCGTGGGTAAGATTTACAGCATAACCTCGGCACTGGACCAGCGAAGCCCGGAAGAGGTTTTGTTCTATGCCGCTGACATGCTTTCTACGCTTGTTAAGAGCAAGGATGTAGCTATTTACAATATTGTTAATGACAGATACGCCCGTCTTTTCTCTGCAACCTCGAAAAAATCGAGGTCTCTCGGGAATTCCGTAAAATACAGGGATACCCTCGGAGAAATGTATGAAACGATGATGAACCACAAGGTTTACATCAATCGTAAGATGGAAGAAAACAAGCCTATGATGGCAAATATGATATTTGATGATGACGGGCAGCCGCTTATAATGCTTCTGGTCTGGACTCTTCCGTGGGAGAATATGACTCTTGGTCAGGCAAACCAGCTGATCGTCATCAGTGCGCTCATAAAGAGCGCGGTTGTACGTTCCGCCAGATATCTGCAGGCATTGCAGGAAAAGAGGTATATAGAGGATACAAAGATATTGGAGCCGGAGGCATTCGGGCTTCTGCTTAACGCATTCCAGAATGCCAAGAAGGAAGGTCTTGCGGAATGTGTGCTTGTAAAGGTAAGGGTCAGCGACGGAGAGACACTTCAGGAGCTGAGTGAAACTGTTTATAAACATTTGAGGCAGACGGATATAATGGGTATAAGCGAAGGCGGGCTCAGGATCCTGCTTTCAAATACGAGTCCTTCCGATGCTGATTTTGTTGTTTCGCGTTTTGAAAAGTTGGGCATTGAAACAGAGATAGTGGAGGATGGTATAGTATGTCTACGACCGGACAGAGTATCCTGATAATTACACTGATAGTCCTGAATTTCATAGCTGCAGCCGCTTATTATGTTTTCTGGGTGATCATAAAACTGAATAAAGACAAGAGCCTTTTGATAAGGACTATAGTTATTGCTCTTTGTCCTGTGGTAGGCATCGTATTTATCGGACTTTCCTATCTTTGGTACAAGGTATTCATGTCGGCGCCGGTCAATCTGGAAGACGTTATTTTCGGAAAGGAACACCCCAAATTTGAAACGAAGGCTGAAGAAGATAAAGAAAAGAACATGATCCCGCTTGAGGAGGCCATAGCAATAACCGAAAAACAGGATCTGCGTACGCTGATGATGAACGTGGTCAGCAGTGACATAAAGAATTCACTTTCTTCGATAACTCTTGCGCTTAACAGTGAGGATACGGAGACCGCACATTATGCGGCATCGGTTCTCCAGGACGCCTTAAACGACTTTCGTACCATGGTCGATAAGGAATATAAAGATATACTTGAGGATGCACCCGATAAATACGAGAGATGCAGTCATCTGATTGATTACATGGATCAGGTGCTTTCCCAGAAGGTCTTTATAGAGATGGAGCAGCGCAGTTATGTTGGGATAATGGAGGCTGTAGGTGAAATCCTGTATATGGGTGAACCGGACGGTATCACATCCGTACAGTTTGAGGCGATTTCCCTCAGACTTCTCGGTATAGAAGATTTTGAAAAATGCGAGAAATGGTGTGAAAGGGCCAGGATACACTGCCCGTCGGCACTTTCTTCGTATACGTGTCAGCTTAAGCTGTTCTTCTCTATGAACCGAAGAGATGATTTTTTCAGGGTAATAGACGAATTAAAAGCCTCGCCTATAGTTATCGACAGAGAAACGCTTGAGCTTATAAGGGTATTTACTTGACGAGGTGACAGATGCTTTCAAAGAGAGATTTTTTCAGTATATTTCTTATGATGGCGACATTGTTCTTCATTTTCCAGTTTTCCCTGGTCATGAAAGCTGAGGGTAACAATTTTGATGTCAATGAGCATATTACGGAAGTAAATCTTACGGCATCGGATGTTCCGGTTGTGGATGCGGATCAATGTGTGTGGTTTGTAGGCGATATAGAAGGCGGCGTGGGGGATGCCGTAAGACAGTGGTGTACATATACCAGGCAGAAACTCAAGGTGTTTGATACCATACCGGAGCCTGACATGGTATCAAAGATAGAGGCTATCGTGTTTGATCCTTCCACATGTGATATCAGGAATAAGACCGATAAGCTTCTGGCGTTAGCGGAAATGAAAGCGGTAATGATATTCGGAGATCTTCCGGATGCAGGATATGTGGACAGTGATGAAGAATTAAAGAAGCTGCTGGGTATTACAAGAGTTGTTGATACCACAGTACATGTTGACGGAGTTCAGATATTCAGCGGGTTCCTTCTCGGCGGAGAAACGGTATATGCCGCCAATAAGAAAAAAGAAGAAGAAAAGAGATTTGAAGATCTTGATCTTGACATAGCATGGTACGATACGGGACTTGGAACTAAAACTTATATAGTCGGCATCATGGATGAGAATGAGGTGCATCCTTATGATTTCCCAAAGATGATCTGGCGAAGCTATTATAACGGAACGTTTATCTATTCGGTAAACGGAGATTATCTTCAGGGAATGATGGGGATAGGGTTCCTTGATGCGATGATGTATGATACCAAAGATTATTATATATATCCTATAGTAAATGCAAACAGTGTGGTATTTTCTGATTTTCCGTATCTTTCCGAGGAGAATACGGCAAAACTGAAATCGCTTTACAGCCGTAATGCAGAGGCATTCCAGAGAGATATTGCATGGCCGGGCATAATTTCCATGTCTTCAAGAAGTGAGTTCTGCATGACCTGTTTTATGTCGGACCGATATGATTATTCCAATATGGAAGAAGAAACAAAGGAAAGCGAAGTTAAGTTTTATCTTCAGCAGTTAAAAGAGCTTGATGCCGAAGCCGGAAGATCCATGGATTTTAAAGGAAATATCACTCTGGCCGAGAAATCGGAACTTAGCCGGAAGTTTTATGAAAAAGAAGGGATCAGTTACGAATTCCGAAGCCTTTACATAAAAAATTGGAAGGACGAAATGAAGAAGGTTCTTGAGGAACAGGAGCCTCAGGTACGAACTGTTGTCGGCGGTGTCAGGGGTAACGATCAGGCCATCTCGTTCTGTACTGAAAACGTAACTTTACAGTATACGACAAACAGGGCGGATGAATTTACTTTTAAGAATGCACTTTTGTATAAAAGCCTTCTCACATCGCTTGGATATACCAATATCCTTATAGACATGAATCAGGCGATATGGCCCGAGAAGAAGGATGATGAGTGGCAGAATTTCTTTGATCACGTGTTCAGTTATGTTACCACATATTGGTCAAACCGACTGGTGTTTGACGCTACGACAATATCGGAAAGCGATGCACGTATAAGGAAGATGCTGAGCGTAAAATATGATTCTTCAAAAAACGACAATACGATCATATTAAACAGCTCGGGAGCCGATGAGAACTACTTTATCCTCAGACTGCATGACAAGGAGATTGTAAGCGTTTCGGACAATGCCGAATTTACCAGGATTGAAACGGATGCATATCTTTTGAAGGTAAAGGCCGGAGAGACTGTCATAAACTTAAGGGAATCAAAAGAAATAGTCCGTTATGACGGGATGCTGTAAAAATGTTTGACGAATGCTGAAAATGGAGAACGGGCATGAGAATATGTATAGTGGCGGAAGGCTGTTATCCTTACGTAGTCGGAGGTGTTTCGGGCTGGGTCAACAGTATGATAAAAGCTTTTCCGGAGCATGAGTTTGTTATCCTGACCATTATTGCAGACAGGGAACAGAGTGCAAAATTTGCATATGAGCTTCCCGAAAATGTGGTGGCGGTATATGAATCATATCTGACTGATTTTGACTGGGGAAAGAAACCCAAAACGGGAAAAAGGACCCATTTCGGAGAAAAGTATTACAGAGCCTTAAGAAGTATCGTTATGAACGATAATCCGGACTGGGAGAATATTTTTAAGCTGTTCGAAAAGGATTTCTCCATAGACGATCTTTTGATGGGTGCGGATTTCCTTCATATTGTACAGGAGTTTTATGAGACGAATTTTACACAGATAAACTTCTCCGACTTCCTGTGGACCATGAGATCGATCTATCAGCCGCTGTTTCTTATAATGAAGACACCTATCCCCAAGGCAGATATATATCACTGTGTAGCAACCGGATATGCAGGTGTATTGGGAGGAATGGCCAAGATAAGATATAAGTGCGGACTGATAGTTTCCGAGCATGGTATATATGCCAGGGAACGAGAGGAAGAGCTTATAAAGGCCACATGGGTTGCCGGTATATATAAGAACATATGGATAGACCAGTTTCATAAGATGGCAATCCTCGCATACAACAAGGCCGATGTCGTAACCTGCCTTTACGGACATGCAAGGGAGCTGCAGATAGAGCTTGGCTGTAATGAGAGCAAGATAATGATTACAGCAAACGGGATTGATATGTCAAGATTTGCAAACATCCCCGGAAAGACGCCTGAAGATGAGAATTATGTAAATATCGGAGCGGTACTCAGGGTTACGCCGATAAAGGATGTAAAGACCATGATAAGGGCGTTCGCTTTTGCAAAACAGATAGTACCCAATCTGAAGCTGTGGATCATGGGACCTACCGACGAGGACGAGAAATATGCTTCGGATTGTTTTGAAATGGTTGAGATCATGAATCTTAAGGACGTGGTATTTACCGGCAGGATAAATGTTACCGATTATCTGGGAAGGATGGACTTTACCATACTTACAAGTATAAGTGAAGGTCAGCCTCTTACAATCCTTGAAGGATATGCTGCAAGGAAGCCCGTCATCGCAACTGATGTTGGAAACTGTTCGGGTCTTATATACGGAGAGGGAAGTGACAATCTGGGCGACGCAGGGATACTTACTCATATAATGAATACCGAGGAACTTGCGGATGCCATGATAGAGCTTGCCAAAAATCCCGAAAAATGCAAGGCGATGGGTGATGTCGGGTATGAACGCTGTAAGGCTAAGTATCAGTTAAGCCAGATGCAGCAGACTTACAGGGAGTTGTACAAAAAAGTGTTTTTATTTAATTTCCCCAACAGGGAGAAAGAACTTGAAAGGAACTGAGTATGGCAGGCATAGGAGTTAAGCTGAATAAAATATACAGTAAAAATTCCATAACTACGAATATCATCGGCTTCAGTTACAGTACCATCATTACCATAGCCCCCATGATCGTGGTTATTGCGGCAATAATGCTGATGCAGGTTTTACTGGGCTTTTCAAAGCTTGACTATTACAGCAGAGAGCTTTATGCCAGTACCGTATTGTACATATTTGTTTTCGGTCTACTGACGGCCTCTCCGTTTAACGCCGTGCTTTCAAGGTTTTTGTCGGATATAATCTACGAAGAACAGTATGATGATATACTTCCCTGCTATTATATAGGACTTGTTATTAACGTAGTTTTCAGTGCAATATTTGGCATACCTTTCTGCATATGGGAGCTGGTAGTGGGGAAGGTACCTCCGGTGTTCGTTTTTGCCGGTTTTTGCGGATATATGGCCCTGGTGCTTGTATTCTTTTCGATGCTTTTCCTTTCAATATGTAAGGACTATGGTCGGATTGCCCTTTATTTCTTCCTTGGCATGGCACTTACGGTCGTGGTATCGTTCTGCTTTGTCTACGCATTCGGGATGGGGACGACTCTGGCCATGCTACTCGGGCTTGATATAGGGTTTACGCTTACAGCGACTTTGGAGATGGCGCTTATCAGGAGTTATTTCCGTGTAAACAGCGGAAATTACAGGGGAGTTATCCATTACTTCAAGAAATACTGGCAGCTGGTGCTTACCAACTTTTTCTATACACTGGGGCTTTTTATACACAATTTTGTATTCTGGACTACAGATATGAGGATCGTTGTTGCGGACTCGTTTGTAAGCATGCCGACCTATGATATGGCGACATGTCTTGCCATGTTTACAAATATTTCGGCAAGCGTTATCTTTATTTCGAGAATGGAAATGAATTTCCACGATCGTTACAAAAAGTATTCCGAGGCTGTCATAGGCGGTCGAGGCATGGACATATTAAATGCGAAAAACCGAATGTTTGAACAATTACGACATGAGATAATGAACCTGGTCCGTCTTCAGTTCATTGTTACCATAATAGCATTTTTGGTTTTTATCGTACTTATGCCAATGTTTGGATTCGGAGGGGTAATACTTCAGATTTATCCCTGCCTGGCTTCCGGCTATTTTATAATGTTCCTGATGTACGGAGAACTGGTTTTCCTGTATTATTTCAGTGACTTAAACGGAGCTATGGCGTCGGCGATCAGTTTCTGCGTGGCAACGCTGCTGGGGAGCATAGTATCTTGTCATTTTACGACCATATGGTTCGGAGTGGGGCTTGTATTCGGATCCTTTGTGGGATTTACCGTAGCATATTTCAGATTAAGGAGCATAGAGAAAAATCTGGACGTACATATTTTCTGTAACGGCAATCTTTTGGACAGGGGTCCGGGTAAAGAAGCACCTTCAAATATTGTTTTCAACAGGAAGTCTATTAATAACAGAAAAGAAAAGTGAGAAAGGAAGGTATTAAGAAGAGATGGATTACGGTTTTTTTCTGCAGATATTGTTTGTTATAGCAGGCGTGTTGATCTTTGTTACTGAGATTGTCCTTCTTGCAAAGAGGAAGCTTTCCGAGTCAACTTCTCTCACATGGGGATTTGTTGCCATTGTATTTATAATAGCGGGAATAGTTTTAAGACCTACCGGATGGATAAAGTATATGAGTATGGCGGGAATGATCCTGCTTTGCCTGGTAGGCTTATGTCTGGTATACGGTCTGTTTGTTATAAGCTGTCACATTTCGGAGCTTTCCAGAAAAGAGACCGAGATGGCCATGAATATCTCGCTCCTTAATCAGGAGATCATTGAATTAAAAAAGAATGTATCCGAAAAAGAAAAGGAACTGGCTAAATATACCGCGGAAAAGACAGAAGAAAACGGAGACAAATGAAGAAAAAATTACTGTTTGTTATAAATACTCTTGGCAGGGCAGGAGCAGAAAATGCGCTGCTTGAGCTTTTAAAGAGAATAGATAAGGAAAAATTCGAGGTCTCTCTGTATGTTCTTACGGGTCAGGGAGAAATGATAGGAAAGCTGCCGGAAAAAGTAAAACTGCTAAATAAGAGTTTTATACCGGTGTCCGTTCATGATTCTGAAGGAAGAATGCATTTGACGAAAACCGTTATCAGGGCATTTTTGCGCAGAGCGAATTTTATAAGGCTTGCGCCCTACCTGATAAAAAACGGTTTTATAATGCTGAAAAACGGCAGGATATTACCGGAAAAGCTTCTGTGGAGAGTAATCTCGGACGGTGCTGACAGACGTAAGGAAAAATACGATCTTGCTGTTTCGTATATTGAGGGTGCTGCGGCATATTATGTGCATGACCATGTCCGGGCGAAAAAGAAGGCGGCGTTCATCCATGTAGATTATCAGAAGGCAGGATATACAAGAGAGATTGACAGGGAATGTTATCTTGATTTTGACAGGATATTCGGAGTATCCGGAGAAGTGGCCGAAGTGTTTTCAAAGGCTTATCCGGAGTTGAGCGACAGGATCGGAGTATTTCATAATCTTCTGGATAACGAAGGCATTATTGCAAGGTCAACGGAAGGAGAGGGCTTTTCAGACGGTTTTACCGGGATGAGGCTTCTTACCGTTGGACGTCTTATGGCGCAGAAAGCATTTGAGGTTTCAATAAGGGCCTGCAGGCTCCTTAAGAAAAGAGGAGAAAAGATCAGATGGTATGTACTTGGCGAAGGCGATCAGAGAAGGAAGCTGGAGGCTTTGATCGACAAGCTGGGACTTAAGGATGACTTTATCCTTTACGGGGCTGTTGATAATCCGTATCCATATATAAGGCAGGCAGATATATATGTACATTGCAGCAGATTTGAAGGAAAGAGCATTGCCGTACAGGAGGCTCAGATCCTGGGGAAACCCATTGTGGTATCTGACTGCAGCGGAAACAGGGAACAGGTGATACCCGGTGAAGACGGGCTGATATGTGACTTTAATCCCAAAGATATAGCAAGATCGATAGAAGAACTTATACATGACAAAGAAAAGAGTGCATATCTGGCCGGAAATGCAAGAAATAAAAACAATAACGAGGATTCGCTTGACAAGTTATTGGAAATATAAAAGGCGGTGAGGAGAATTGAACGAGAAAAAGAAGGATCTGCTGGTAATAATCCCCGCATATAATGAGGAAAAGAACCTTGGTAAACTTATTGATAAGATGGAAGAAGCCGGAGTAAATAACTGGGCTGATATCCTGGTAATGAACGATGCTTCAAGTGACGGAACGGCGGCATTGGTCAGAGAACGCGGATACAGGACTGTTACCCATGTGTTTAATCTGGGATACGGAAGTGGTCTTCAGCTGGGTTATAAGTATGCCTCAAGAAATTTCTATAAATATGTCATACAGCTTGATGCAGACGGACAGCACGATATATCAAACATTGCCAAGCTTTATGAGACCCTTAAGACACCCGATGAGAATGGGATAACTCCGGACATTGTGCTCGGATCGAGATTTGTCGAGGGTGCTGCGGAATACAAGGTAGGATTTGCCAAGAAGCTTGCAATAAAGCTTTTCAGGTCTTTGATCCGTCTGTTCGGTCATATAAAGATCAAGGATCCCACTACCGGTCTTCAGGGACTGAGTTTCAGAGCTTTTTATTTCTACTCAAAATACAATCATTTTGATGACAGATATCCGGACGCAAATATGATCTTACAGATGAGGCTTTTGGGTTTTCATATAGTTGAGATCCCTGCGGTAATGCATATCAGGACAGAAGGCAAGAGCATGCATTCCGGATTGAAGCCTTTGGTATACATGGTAAGAATGATGTATTCCATAATAGCCGTATGGGTAAGAATAAGGATATTCCACTACGACTCAGAGGGTAAAGTAAATGATAAGATTACTACAAACCCTAAATAAATATCGGGCATTTAAAAAGGCAATTCTATCGGAAGCACCGGATGATGCCGGAGGACCGTGCAGAGGGTGGTTTCAGCTTTTGATATTTTCCATAGACGAAGAACCGAATTTTCAGGCAGCGCTGGAAAAGATGGATGACAGTGTGGGAATGGAACTTGTCCTTATGGACATTGGAGCCTACAAGGATACAAGCCTTGACGATCAGGCACTGGACAGAATGGAAAAGATTATAAGGTTCTTGAGGGATCGTGGAAAGGATATAATCCTCAGGGTCGCATATGATCACGACGGGAAAGGCATGGAAAGGGAACCGTCATTTTTTAATCAGGTTTTGGAACATGCCCGTCAGGTAGCCGGATTTGTCAGGGATCACAGTAAGGATATATTCATATATCAAGGTCTGCTTGTAGGAAGATGGGGTGAAATGCATACTTCAAGATTTGCCGTTGAAGACAGACTGCGAGATATATTTAATGTTTTTGAGACGGAATTAAAAGGTAAAGTGTTTATGGCTGTAAGAAGGCCTGTCCAGTGGAGATATCTGAGGCTACAGCCCGATGAAGGGAAAAGTACAAATGTAGACGGGCTGGGGATTTTTAATGACGGGATGTTCGGGTCCGACTCGGATCTTGGTACCTATGACAGTGCAAACGCAAGTACGGAGGTTTGGAGAAAACCGTGGAACCGTCAGAATGAGATAGCTTTTACAGGCGGTATTTCCGCATTTACGCCATGTGGAGGAGAGGCCTTGTTCGGACAGGGATTCGTAACAGTCAACCCTGACAGTGTTTTTGTTGATCAGCTAAAAAGTCAGGGGATAACGTATCTGAATCGTTTCCATGATAAAAAGCTTTTGGAACACTGGGAAAACATAACCTTTAACGGAAAAGGCATCTGGAACGGCAGAAGTGTTCTGGATTATGTTGCGGCACATCTGGGATATCGTTTCTTTATAAAAAACGCAGAGGCCGTAAAAAGCAGGAACGGTTGTGAGATTACGATTACGGTTGAAAACCAGGGCTTTGCGAATATTTACAATGATACAGAGATTTGTATAGAGTATGAAGGAATAACCGGCAGACAGACGGAAGCTTTCAAAGAAAAGCTGAATACATGTCGCGCAGGAAAGGAAAAGACTTTTTCTGTCAGGATAGAGCCTGAAGAAGGCAGTGTTTATGTGTATGCAAAAGAACTCCTTTCAGGAGAAAAGATACGTTTTGCAAATGATAACATGACAGCGGACGGGAAATGCTTTATAGGGGAAATAAATATTTAGGGATGAATAATCCCCTTGGCTTGGAGGAATTGTGGATACATTTTATTGGGTACTTCAATATATATGGGTTATAATATCCATAATATTCATAATGTTTATATGGCCTTCTGTGGTGTTTAAGAAGCATTTAAAAAATAAATCCAGGACTTACAGGTTTGCTTTTTGTGCCGTGATCATGATCTTGATCATATATTTAATCTGTATTATACTGGGTTTATTGGGTATCATGTACAGATGGCTTTATTCACTCCTGTTTTACGGTACCTTTTTGTTTTTCCTGTTTAAGGATAAAAGGATTAGTGCTCTTACTAAAAAGAGATTTAAGAATTTCATAGCGGGAACATATGGGCCGAGAAGCTTGTTTTCGGATCTCTTTTCATTTATCGGAAAAAAGATAAAGGAAACTTTTAAAAGCTTTCTTCATTTTATGAAGGGAAGATGGTTTGATTATATTGTTTTGAGTATAATTGTCCTTTTTGGGCTCTTTTATTATTCGTGTACAGCTCTGCAGGACTATTCTTTGGGCTGCCCCGATATGCCTGTGCATTATCAATGGACGTATTATCTTACTGATGGTACCATATTTTACAGCGGTATCTACCCTGAAGGAATGCATATGTTCCTATATTCCCAGGCCACTCTTTTTAATATTCCCTTATACAGTGTGATAGCTTTAGGCGGCTGTGCCATGACTCTGATTTCCTTCATTTCGGCAATTGTACTGTTTAAGGAAATGTTTAAATGGAAGTATTCTTCCTATATTGCGTTATTGCTGTTTTTTATACTTGATATAAACAATTTTGAGGCACTGCTGGGAGTCTGCAGAGTGCAATGGGCTCTGCCTTTGGAGTTTGCGTATCCGCAGACATTGTTGTGTGCTGCGTTCCTAATAAAATTTTTAAAGAGCAAAATCCCGTTAGGGAAAAAGGCGCTCGAAAAAGCAAAGGAAAGCGGCGTTGTTGTCCCTCAGGGTAAAAAGAAATGGTTTAAGTTACCGCTGTGCTTAAAAGACGAAAATCTTCTGATCTTTACCTTGGCATTGGCAGATACGGTAATAATACATTTTTATGCAACAATACTGGCGTTTTTCTTATGTGTCGGCGTCGCCATGGTTTTGTTTGTGAAGGTTTTTTCAAGAAAATTTGTTCCGCTTTTGGGCGCGATAGGTATGGGACTATTTTTGTTGGTTGGGCCTATGGCGGTTTGTTTTTTGTGCGGAATACATCTGCAGGGTTCTCTTTATTGGGCATTAAGCTTGTTTATGCCGAATTCAGGAACGGAATCTGATGAAAATGGTGAAGAAGGTACTTATGTATTGGATGCAGAAGTCGGAAACACTGTCTATACAGCGGACAGAACTGAAGGAAGGTATTCACAGGAGGTTCTTGAAGAATTTGACTTTTCGAAACAACCTGTCGGGTTACTTGAAACGATAAGATATAAATGGGAAGTAATCAAAAAAACAGGTTATGAGACTATGCATGACTACAGAAAGGACTCGGTTTTAATCTGTTCGGCTCTGGCTATAGTCATATGGCTTGTATCATCTCTGACTGGTGTCATATACCGGCATGTCAAGCATATTGAAAATGACGGAAGAACGGATTTCTCCGGGTATGCAATAATTTCATTAATGTCTTTTTGGGTTTGCTTTTCTTATTCGATGCATGCGCTGGGATTACCTATTATCATTGAACCGTATCGTGTATGTACATTTGCTATAATGATGGGAACCGCCACATTGCTTGTGCCGGTTGATCTTGTACTGCATTTTATACTTTCAAAGATAAACGAGAAAATATCCTGGGCTGTGGCTACAGTGTTGCTTGCAGGCTCTTACATATTTGTAAGGACTCAGGGTATGTTCCATGGGTATCTTGCATACGAGGTTACAAGATTTAACAGTACCGTTATGGTAACCGAACAGATTGTAAAGACACTGCCTAAGGATTCATATACCATAGTTTCATCTACCGATGAGCTATACCAGATAATAGGACATGGTTTTCATGAAGAGCTGATACAGTTCATAAATGAATCAGAGGAGATAAGCTATACGCTTCCTACAAATTATATATTTATATATATTGAAAAAAATCCGCTTGTCAGATATCATTATAATGTATTTGACGGTCCGGACTGGCTGGCCGATCGCGATCGATATTATTACGGGCTGGATGAAAGTGTTGGAACAAACTTTACAAAAAGGCAGATCAGTGAAAGTATGGCAAATGTATATTTTGGAAAATTTCCTCTGTCAATAGATGTTTACGCTGTTCAGTGGCAGAAAATAATACTTAATTCCAAAATGTATGTATGGTGTCAGAAATTCAATGCTATGTATCCTAATGAGCTTCATATTTATTATGAGGACGAGGATTTCCTATGCTATTATCTGAAGCAGAATCCAAGAAACCTGTATGAGCTGGCAGCAATGGATCCTTCTGTAATGATACCTCCGGAAGAATATGATAATCCTATATGGCCGCAAAACTATACGGCAGTTATAAATGAGCAAAGCAAAAAATAATCTGGGAAAAGATGTTACAGTATCGGATATCTGACATGGAGAAGCATATTGAAATGACAGTTTTTGAAAAATTGCTCGGGTTGTTGAAAGCAGCATTAAATATTCGTTATATGTCTTCTGATGAAATTGAAGAGGAATTAAAATGTATTATCTCCGATATGGAGCCGGAAGACTGGAACGAACTTGTGCGTATAGCTGTAAAGAACAGTGTTGCATGTCTGTTGTACGATCTTTTGGAATATATATCGGATATTCCCGAAAATGCAAGAGACGGGATAGAAGCTTACTCCCGTCGGATTGCCTGTGCCAATTACAGGATGCTTATACTTAATAAGCAATTGGCGGAGTTGTTTGAGAGAGCAGGCATAAGGTATTGCCTGATGAAAGGTATGGCAGCTGCGGCGGATTTCCCGGTGCCGGATCTGAGGAAAGCAGGGGACATAGACCTGCTCCTGATAGATGTGCAGGATTCCGAAAGAGCAGTTGCTGTATTGGCTCAGCTTGGGTTTAAACCTGAGAAAGAGCAGCACAGCCTGCATCATATATCAATGGTGGATAGCACAGGGCTTGAGATAGAGGTTCATACCATGTTGGCAGAGCCGTTTGACAACTCTGCGATAAACAGATATCTGGAAAAGCTTATTCCGGAATGCGGTAAGCATGTGAGAAAAAAAGAAGTTATGGGCATCGGGATAACCATGCTTGAGGATGCTTTTCATGCATATGAGCTTCTGCTCCATATGCTCCAGCATTTTTTAAGAGCAGGTTTCGGAGTTAAGCTACTATGCGACTGGGTAGTTTTCTGGAACCGGGGAGTTGATGAGCAAAACAGGGAACAATACCTGAAACTGGTGAAGGAGAGCGGGCTAAAAGGTTTTTCGGATACCATAACCAGAACCTGTATAAAGTATCTTGGATTAAAAAGAGATAATGTTTTGTGGATGGAGCCGTATCCGACGGATAAAAACCGTGAAGATGTGGATAAAGACACGGAACTATTTTTGAGGGAACTGGAGGATGCAGAGGAATTCGGATCTGCAAAAAACAGGATGGTTGCTTTAAGAGGGAACGGAGTGTTTGATTATGTTAGGGAATTCCATCATCAGATGCATCTGAATTTTCCAAAAGCCGGAAAGATATTTCTGTTCTGGCCGGTACTCTGGATCATCACACTGGTGAGGTTTTTAAGAAATAACAGAAAGATCCGTTCGGTATCCGGCAGGGAGCTGCTTGAAAATGCCGGTAAAAGAGGAAAGCTTGTAGCAAATATGCGGTTGTTTGAGAAGCAGCGCTAGTTTTTGAATTCTTTCAATTTTGATAGAATTAGTGCTTTTCCTTGACAAGAACGGTTTCGTTTGGTATATTTAGGACAGTTATCGATTAGTATGATAATCGATATAGATGCATGAATGGGGGCCGGAAGACCGGTACATTAAGGAAAGTAGAGGAGAATGTATGGATAATTATGTAAGTCCCGTTGTTTTTGATAATGATGAGTTGGTAGAAGGAGTATTTGCTACAGGCAGCGGCGGTGGAGAGTGCTGGACGCTTACTTATTATGAGGCACAGAGAGAGACTCAGAATCCGTCAGATAAGTTCGTAAATTATAGAGTAGATTGTACACATTTAAAACCGGATGTATATCATATTTCTGAAGGTCTTACAATGTTTTTCACTATTGCCAATACCAGTAAGATCAAGTATTATGAAGTTGACGGAGTGATATGTAATTACGGTGAAGAAACGGACATCTTTAAGAGTAAAGATGACGGATTTAAGGTAACCAGCGGTGAGGGCTTTGTTATAGTAAATCGTTGGTACCATGCTAACGCCTATACATCCGGTGACAAAGTTAATTACAATTTTAAGATCAAGGATGAAGACGGAAAGTCTACAATCACAAATGTTACATGGTTCTGTAATAAGACAGAGAACGTTCAGGGAACAGCAGCTGAACATGGAGATTTATAAGATTCAAGATTGGTTAGATTTTGAGTAATCAGCATATTATGAATATTAAGGGCTTCATTTGATTTTGATGAAGCCTTTTTGTTTATGTAATGGAAAAAATGTTATTCGGGTATGAAATATGGGAAAAGCGGCATCATTTGTAAAGGGTCTCAATAAGCAAAACCTTGAACTATATAAGAAAAGAACGAAGTGGATTTATTCATATGCAAGACATTATTGGAAACAGATGATTGTATATGTTTTTATCGGTCTGTCAGGAACGATTGCTGCCTTATTATCAAGCTTTGCATCCAGAGATATGGTAGATATTGTTACCGGCCACAGAACAGGTCAGGTTATCGCGACTTTTTGCATGATGATAGGTATAACACTCGGAAACACCCTGATAAATCAGCTGTCAATATATGTTTCCACAAAGATACAGCTTAAGGTTGATCAGAATATTAAGACGGATATTTTTGAAAAAATGCTTATGACTGACTGGGAGTCCCTGTCTGCTTTCGGTACAGGTGATCTGATGGTAAGATGGAATTCTGATGTGACAAATGTTTCGCACGGGATATTGTCATTTGTTCCGAATATGATCATTTATTTATTTCGGTTTATAAGCGCTTTGGTTGTCATGATAAGTAATGACTGGAGCTTTGCTGTTATTGCTCTTTTGTGTATGCCGTTAAGTATCCTTATCTCAAAACACATGATGAAACAGATGAGGGACAACAATAAAAAAACCATGGAAGTCACCTCAAAAATGAGCGGTTTTAATCAGGAAACTTTTTCAAATATTCAGATGATCAAGGCTTTTAGCCTGATACCGGAATATACAAAGAGATTACAGACCATACAGACGGAGTATATAAAATACAAGCTGAAATTTCAAAGAGCTACTATAGGTATAACACTTCTCAATGTTCTTCTTTCACTAATAGTATCATATGTTTCCTATGGATGGGGAATATACAGGGTATGGAGCGGCGTTATAACATACGGATCAATGACGATGTTCCTTTCCTTGTCAGCATCGGTTTCTGCTACGTTTAACAGTCTTCTTTCACTTGCTCCGATGTTTGTGGGCATGAACATTGCTGCCGGACGTCTGATGGAAGTGGTTGATCTTCCGATGGAAGACTACAGTAACGATGCGGATGTAAAAGAGTTCGCAAAAGCAAATAAGGATACAGGTGTTTCTCTTGCTATAAAGGATGCTGATTATTCCTACAGAAACGGAAACGAAGTTTTTTCAGGTGCGACCATGGACGCAGCACCACATGAAGTAATTGCACTTGTAGGACCGTCGGGAGAGGGTAAGACCACCATGATGCGGCTTATACTTTCTCTTGTATTAAAAAAAGGCGGAGATGCCGCACTTTACGGGAAGAATTCATTTAAGACCCAAAATGGCGCAGAAACCGATAGGATACCGCTTAACGCAGCGTCAAGACAGCTGTTTTCTTATGTACCCCAGGGCAATACCATGATGAGCGGAACAATTGCAGCCAATATGCGTTTTGTAAAGCCGGATGCTACGGATGAAGAAATTTGGAATGCGCTTGAGATTGCCTGTGCTAAGGATTTTGTTGAAAAGATGCCGGCAGGTATAGACAGTGTGCTCAAAGAGAGGGGCGGCGGTATTTCGGAAGGACAGGCACAAAGACTTTCGATTGCCAGAGCGGTGATCAGAAAATCGCCCCTGCTGCTTTTGGATGAAGCGACCTCGGCTCTTGATGTTGATACGGAACGCAGGGTATTGAACAATATCATGAAGGATGAGTATCCGAGAACCTGTATAGTTACGACACACAGACCTACCGTACTTCGATCATGTAACCGTGTTTATGCGATACGGGAGAAAAAGTGTGAGGTTTTAAGTAAGGAAGAGATTGACAGAATGATCAATGAATTTTGATTTACAAAGGAGCGGGAGTGGAGGAAACAAGGAAAATAGAACTCTCCGTACGCGAGCTTGTGGAGTTTGTCGGACGGAAAGGAGATATAGATGTAAGGTTTTCACGTTCAGACCCCGATGCCATGCAGGAAGGAGCAAAACTTCACAGGAAGATACAGAAAGAACAGGGTTCCGCTTACAGGGCGGAAGTGAATCTTTCACAAGAAGTGTTTGAGGAATATGACGGAGAATCCATGATCCTTGCCATAGACGGCAGGGCAGACGGGATATTTGAAGCAAGGCTTTTGGACGCGGCAGAAAAACAAGGTCAGAGCGCTATTATAGTAAAGGATTTTTCCGATAAAGAAAAAGCGGAAGGACAGGCTGACCGGGGACTTTGGTTTATAGATGAGATAAAAACAACATATCGTGATGTAGATAGTTTGACAGAGCCTGTGGAGGTACATCTTTCACAGGCTAAATGTTATGCATGTATATATGCAAAGGACAATGATCTTGACATTGTCGGTGTCAGGATGAGTTATTGTAATCTTGAAAACGAACATAAGAAGTTTTTTTATTATATATATTTAAATGAAGAGCTATCTGTATGGTTAAAGGCTATGACACATGAGTATTCAAAATGGATGGCATGGCAGATCAAATGGGAGAGAAAAAGAAACGCTGCTATCAGAGAGCTTGAGTTCCCGTTTCCCTACAGGGACGGGCAAAAAAATCTTGTTATCGGGGTATACCGGACTATTTCGAGAAAGAAAAAATTATTCCTGGAAGCACCCACAGGTGTCGGAAAGACTATATCAACGGTTTTTCCGGCCGTAAAAGCCATGGGCGAGGGTCTTACTTCAAAGCTTTTTTACGGAACCGCAAAAACCATTGCCAGGACTGTTGCGGAGGAAGCCTTTTCCATCATCAAGGATTCGGGTGTTTTAATGAAGACCGTGACGATCACGGCTAAAGAAAAAATCTGCGTTCTGGAAAAACCTGCATGTAATCCGGATGAATGCCCGAGGGCAAAAGGACATTTTGACAGAGTTAATGACTGTGTTTATGATATGTTATGCAGTGAGGAAGGGATTACACGGGAAAAGATAATCAGTTATGCGGAAAAGCATAATGTATGTCCCTTTGAGATGTGCCTAGATGTAACTACATGGGCCGATGCGGTAATATGTGATTATAATTATCTTTTTGATCCAAACGTATATTTGCGCCGATTCTTTGCCGACGGACCGGAAAGGGATTATGTTTTTTTAATCGATGAGGCGCATAATCTTGTGGAACGAGCACGTGAAATGTACAGTGCCGTGCTTGTAAAGGAAGAATTCCTGGCTGTTAAAAAAATGGTCGGAAGCAGTGACTATCTGCATAAGAAGCTTTCGGGAGCAATAGAAAAATGCAACAGGCAGATGCTTGACCTAAAGAGACAATGTGAGGATTTTGCCGTTTGGGAAGATTCTGATTCATTATTCGGGTCACTGCTTACATTCATGGGAGTATATGAATCTCTTCCGGTAAGCTTCAGGGTTGAGGATCAGGAGCTGCTTTCTAAGCTTTACCTTGATGTGAGGCACTTTGTCAACATGTACCAGTCAATGGATGATGATTACAGTGTATATTCGGATTACTCTGAAGAAGGAAGCTTCAGAGTGACGCTGCGCTGCATGGATCCTTCGAAGCCTCTTAAGCAATGTTTGAAAAGGGGCAGGAGCGCGATTTTTTTCTCTGCAACTCTCATTCCCGTTAAATATTACATCAGTCAGCTCGGCGGTACCGAAGAGGATTATGCGGTGTATGCCCCTTCACCTTTTTCGAAAGAAAAGCGTCTGATTGCTGTTGCACGTGATGTAAGCAGTAAATATACAAGACGTGGTCAGGGTGAATACGAAAAGATAGCGGAATATATAAAGACCTTTGTAAGTGCACATCAGGGGAATTACATGGTTTTCTTTCCGTCGTACAAAATGATGAACGATCTTTGTTCTGTCATGGGAGAAATGTACATAGATGAAATAAGCTTTGATGAAGGCTTTGACACAAACAATACCGGTGAAAAAAAAGAGAAGAACAGGATATGCTTTATCAAGCAGAAACCCGGTATGACCGAAAACGAAAAAGAGAGCTTCCTTGGATCCTTTGACGGAGCAAACACCGGAACGCATGTTGGGTGCTGTGTAATGGGAGGTATATTCGGAGAAGGGATTGACCTTAGAGCAGACAGGCTTATCGGGGCAGTCATAGTAGGTACGGGTCTTCCGCAGGTGTGTTACGAGCGGGAGCTTTTCAGAAATTATTTTGATGAAAAAAACGGGAGCGGATTTGAATATGCCTATCTTTACAACGGTATGAACAAAGTATTGCAATCGGCAGGCAGGGTGATAAGAACGGCAGATGACAGAGGCGCGATACTGTTGCTCGACGAAAGGTTCGGGACAACTCAGTATCAGAATCTTTTTCCTCAGGAATGGTATCCGTTCAACTATGTAAACAGACAGAGCCTGAAATCGCTGCTTGACGGATTCTGGGCTGAATGATATACTGTTTTTGAATGTCGAAAGGTTTATGAGATGACAGAAACAATGTTACAGGCTTAGATCGGGGTTGTATATGAGAAATAAGATTTTTGTTGCCATTGCGGCAGTGATAATTCTTGGACTGCTTGCGGCAGCAGGTGTATTTATTTATGGCAGGATTGAGGAAAGATACAGGGAAAGTGAAGTGAAAATGGAGCTTTCTACTTATTATATGGTGCCTGATGGCGAAGCTATGCTGATATTCGACGAGAAAGTAAGCGAAAAATACGCATTGTTCAAGAACGGAGAACCTTATATAGACCTTCCTACGGTAAAAGAATACTATACACCGGTATTTACATGGAGTCCCGTTGAAAACAGGATGTATTATACCACACCGTCAACGGAATACATTATAACTCCAGACAGTAATGAGATCCTCGTAAATGAGATTGCGGAACCCCTGGATTTTCCTGTGGTAATCCTAAGTGAGGATATACCGTATATTTCAATGTCCTTTTTACGAAAATGCTGTAATATAACCTACAGGGTATATGAAAACCCGGCCAGAGTCCTTATAACATACAGTACGGATGAATATCTCTGTGCAAAGGTAAAGGAAGAGTCGGCCATCAGGGTCAGCCAGGATATAAAAGCCGATTATCTGGAAAAAATCCCGGCAGGATCGACCGTCAGGATAATAGAAGGCGGCGGTATCCAGAAGATGGGATTTATCAAGGTAATGAGCGAGAACGGAGTAAGGGGATATTTTCTTCAGGATAAACTTGACTGGGATAACCGTTTTAATCAGACGCCTGTATTTGACGCATATGAGCCCGAGGTTGTTATGCCCCGCTTAGAGGACAAGAAGATATATCTTGCATGGCAGCTCGTATATAATAAGGATTGTGTCGGAGAAATGCTTTCAAATCTTCTGGAAAATCCCGAGATAAATGTTGTTTCGCCTACATGGTATTTCATGAACGGGACAGAAGGAAACATAAAATCCTACGCAACCAGGGAATATGTGGAGGCAGCTCATGCAAGAGGTGTAAAGGTATGGGCACTGCTTAAGAACGATGCCGAAGGAGACTTTAACGGCGCACAGGACAGCCACACCGTATTTTCATCCTATGATGCAAGAAAACAGCTTATAAAGAATGTCATCAGGGAATCGGTCAACAGTGGTGTGGACGGGATAAATGTTGATATAGAAAGTCTTAATGTCGATACGGGAATTTATTATGTCCAGTTCTTAAGGGAATTATCCATAGCCTGCAGGCAAAACGATCTTACCCTCTCGGTTGATAACATTATCCCGGAAGAATACAATGCCTTTTATAATATTCCGGAACAGGTAAAAATAGTGGATTACATCATACTTATGGCATATGATGAGCATTATGTCGGTTCGGATGCAGGCTCTGTCGCATCTCTTCCGTGGGTTACGGCATCGGTTGAAAAGACTCTGAAGAAGTGTCCCAAGGAGCAGCTGGTTCTTGCATTGCCGTTTTATACCAGGCTTTGGAAGGAAGTAAGGATTGACGGTACGGTAAAGACCTACGCCGAAAAGATGATGAATCTTAATGAAGCACAGAGCTATGTCAAGGAGATTTCACTTCAGGGTGACTGGGAGAAAGCAACGGGACAGTACTATTACGGATATGAGGCTGAGTTTGGAGAAGTCATGTACCGTATGTGGATGGAAGACAAGAAGTCCCTTATGCTGAAAACCCTGGTAGCCCGCGAACAGGAGCTGGCCGGTATAGCAGCCTGGAAGATGGGGGATGAGACTGAAGGTTTGTGGTCAATCCTTAAAGCTTCTTTAGAGGGTGAGATTCCTGTTCTTGATGAAACAGTGGATGGATCGGAAGAACCTGATGATGAAGAACCAGATGATGAGGACCATGGTCCTTAAAATGTGTAACCTAAAAACTTATGATATGGAAAGGAGACAGTATGGAAGGATTTCTTGAGTATTTAAAGCAGCTTGGAACGGATATAGGACTTAAGATCATATTTGGACTTGTAGTGCTTTTTGTAGGTTTTAAGCTTGCAAAGTGGGTAGTAAAGCTTGTTTCAAAAGGACGTGCATTCGGGAAACTGGAGCCGAGCGTTCAGGGATTTTTGTTAAGCTTTATAAAGATAATGCTATATGCACTTGTAATAGCCAGCGCAGCCATTATATGGGGGATTCCGACAACGTCGTTCCTTACGATATTTACTTCTGCAGGTCTGGCAGTAGGCCTTGCTCTACAGGGCGCGCTCAGTAATTTCGCCGGCGGACTTATGATACTTATCTTCAAGCCGTTCAGGATCGGTGATTTCATAGAGAACGGTTCGGCTATCGGTGTAGTAAAAGAGATTACCATCATATATACCATTATCACTACCGTTGATAATAAGGTAATAACCATACCAAACGGTACGCTAACCAATTCAAACGTGATAAACTATTCGGCACAGCCGTTAAGACGTGTGGATATAAAATTCAGTACGGGTTACGGAGATGACATAGAAAAGGTTAAAAGAGTGCTTATGGAGGTGGCTTTAAACCATGAGAAGGTTCTGAAGGACCCGGCACCATTTATAAGGCTTGTTGCACAGGCAGCAAGCTCGCTTGATTATACCTTCAGGGTATGGTGCAGCGGAGCCGATTACTGGGATGTATATTTTGACATGATGGAAAGGGTAAAAGAAGCATTTGATGCAAACGGCATCTCCATTCCGTTCCAGCAGATTGATGTACATCTGGATAAATAATCACCTTAAGTCTTGACGAAGACGGAAAACGGTGGTATTATAACGAAATAGATTTTCTTGGAGGCAGAAGACATGAGGACTAAGATAAAGCAGTTATTCCGTAACACGGAAGAGTACGCTTCAAAGGATGTGACGGTATGTGCATGGGTGCGTACCAACAGATCACAGGCACAGTTTGGATTTTTAACGATAAATGACGGCTCATTTTTTGAGAGCCTGCAGGTTGTTTACGAGCAGGAGCTTGAGAATTTTGAAGACATCTCAAAGATCAGGGTCGGTGCAAGTGTTAAGGTAGAAGGTACTTTGGTTCTTACTCCCGAACATCAGCAGCCTTTTGAGATAAAAGCAAAGAAAGTGGAAATGCTTGGAGACTGTCCCGAGGATTATCCCATACAGCCCAAGCGTCATACAAGGGAATTCCTGCGTACCGTTGCACATCTTCGTCCGAGGACTAATCTGTTCAGCGCGGTATTCAGGATAAGAAGCGTTGCCGCTATGGCAATACATACATATTTCCAGGACAGAGGGTATGTATATGTTCATACACCGCTTATTACAGGTGCTGACTGTGAAGGTTCCGATCAGATGTTTAAGATCACTACCCTTAATATGAACGATCTTCCGTTGACAAAGGAAGGAAAGGTTGATTTCAGCAAGGATCTTTTCGGAAAGCAGTCATTCATCACCGGATCCGGACAGCTTCAGGGCGAGACCTTCGCCATGGCCTTTGGTGACATCTATACTTTCGGCCCCACATTCAGGACAGAGAACTCTAATACCCAGACACATGCTAACGAATTCTGGATGATAGAACCCGAGATGGCATTCTGTGACCTTCAGGGACTTATGGACATTGAAGAGGAAATGCTCAAGTTCATAGTAAAATACGTATGTGAAAAGTGTCCGGAGGAAATAGAGTTCTGTGATAAATTCGTATCAAAGGGTCTTAAGGCAAAGCTAAACGACATTGTAAATGCTAAATTTACCAGGATCACCCACCATGATGTTATAGATATCTTGAAGAAAGCCGATGTCAAGTGGGAATTCCTGCCCGATTACGGTGAAGATATAGCAAAAGAACATGAAAGATATATAGTAGAGTACTTTAACGGTCCGGTATTCGTTACGGACTGGCCGAAGGAGATCAAGGCATACTATATGAAGGTTAACCCCGATGACAAGACAGTGGCTGCTGTAGACCTTTTGGTTCCTCAGGCAGGCGAGCTCATGGGAGGCAGCCAGAGAGAAGAAAACCTGGATAAGCTTTTGGAGAGAATGAACGAGATGGGTGTCGACAAGGACGGTATTGACTGGTATCTTGACACCAGACGTTACGGCGGCTGCATCCACAGCGGCTTCGGTATGGGATTCGAAAGGCTTATAATGTACTTAACCGGCGTTGAGAACATACGTGACGTCATTCCCTATCCCAGAACACCGAGATCCTGTGAGTTTTAAGGTGTTGTCATGGAATTGAACGAAAAGACCGTAAAGGTCAATGATATATTTAACGGAAAGATCATCCGGGTACATGTGGATGATATAGAACTTTCAAACGGAAAGCCCGGTTACAGGGAAGTTGTTGAACATCCGGGCGGAGTGTGTATCGCAGCCGTAACAAAGAACGGAGAGCTTCTCTTCGGAAAACAGTTCCGATATCCTTTTAAAGAGGTAACGCTTGAGCTTCCCGCGGGAAAGCTTGAAAAAGGCGAGGAGCCGTTTGTAACTGCGCAGCGAGAGCTCCTTGAGGAAACAGGCTGTACCGGCAGGGACTGGGTATCTATGGGAAAGATGTATCCGACTCCGGGCATCTGCGGTGAGGTAGACTGGCTTTGGTTCTGTATGGTTGATAAGGAATCGGATAAGCTGACTCTTGATGCTGACGAGTTTATTGAACCGGTACGTATCCCTGTTAAGAAAGCTGTGGAGATGGTCATGAACGGCGAGATACCGGATGCGAAGACCCAGCTGCTGATACTGAAAGCCGATCTTTACCTTAAGAAAAAAGCTCAAAACAAGTAAAGTTTGTTGTATTTTTAAATTTTTTAAAAAAATTTAAAAAAGTACTTGCATTTTTTTGAAACATGGTATATAATAGCCCTTGTGCTTGTGAAGAGCACAAGAAACGCACCTTTAGCTCAGTTGGTAGAGCACCTGACTCTTAATCAGGGTGTCCAGGGTTCGAGCCCCTGAAGGTGCAGAAGGGAAAAGCCTTGAAATTCTGAATTTCAAGGCTTTTATATATTTTTTACAATAAATGATATGATTTATATTTTGCATTTTTAGTTGGGAGAGGTGGAATTGTGGCAGAAAAACAAACGGACAGGGAGTTAGGCAACCTGGGATTTACCCGGATACATACTCAAATTGCAAAAGGAATAGCCATATTACTGATGGTATACCATCATTTATTTGTTTTCCCGGAGAATCTGGAATATAACTATATTTCAGTTATAAATATGGCCGGTTTTGACCTGCAATCCATTCTTGTTAATTTCGGAAAGATATGTGTCGGGATCTTTCTTTTTTGTAGCGGCATTGGATTATACTATTCGCTTATAAATATAAAATCTTTGAAAGACATGTATAAAAAAGTGATAGTTCACGGATTAAAGTTTATGATGAATTTCTGGATATTCCTTCTTTTTATGATTCCAATCGGATTATATATTCATCATTTTGAGTTTAACGCGAGAACTATTATTCAGATGATAACAGCATCGTACAGTGAAATGCAGGAATGGTGGTTTATAAGACTCTATATAACTCTTCTTTTTGTAGCTCCGCCTATGATCAGGTTATATCAGGATATTGATGTGGTAAAAAAAATAGTCCCTTTGGGGATAGTTATATTAGTATCGATATTTCATAACATAGGGATTCATTTATTTACTGATGAAAGTAGTATATTATATGCGATTATTAATTTATTCTCCAATTTGAACAATTATGACTGTATTGTAATTTTTGTTGTAGGAATAATGTGCGCAAGATTTAACATAATAGAAAGCTTTCAAAAAGTTTCCGGGTATAAAAGATGGATATTGTGCATGTTCACGGTTTTTGTAGCGGTTTATATCAGAATCGTGTTCTCGAACTCGCCGTTGTCCATGGTTGTGGATTATGCTGTTGTTCCACTGTTTGTCCTGCCTCTTGTAACAGTCTTTTATAATACCAAGATTGGAACGGTCTTACAGTTTTTTGCAAAGCATTCAACTAATATCTGGTTTACACATACATTTTGGCATTTGTACTTTGGACAAAAAATTGTTTTTCTTCCGAAATACTCTGTTTTGATTTATTTATGGCTATTAGTATTATCTTTGATAAGCTCGTATGTCATAAATCTTATATACGTTCCTATCTGCAATCTGTTGTTTAATAAAATGCATAAATTAAGTTTTAACGGTTATTTCTTCAGAAAACCGAAGGACAAGAAGGCTTGAGAGGATTAAATAAAACTGCAGAAGAAACAGAGGAGTTTATACGAACGGGGAAGTACTTTGTTGGAGAGGATGTTCTTTCGGTTTACTCTTAGATCTTTCTTTATGATTTCACGATGCTTGCTGCCTTCGGAGCCGATAAGATGGAAATGCAGCTTTGCGGCACAAAAAGCTGCAGCTTTATAATGTCTCGCAAGGGCATATTCCAAAAGCTGCGGTTTTTCCTTTTTTATTAATTCGACATTTTGAAGAGTATTGTAATAAAAGTCCAGATTCTTGACCGAAAAACGGGATCGAGTGACGCTGTTTTCACGTGCCCTGTAAAAATATGTTGGTATTCCTGCGACAGCTATGGTATTCATTTTGAGATATAATCTTAGCATCATGGGTTCATCTTCGTTGATGACACCTTCGTCAAACGATATTCCATCAAACAAAGATCTTTTTATTAGTTTATTATACATGCCACTCCCGTAAATAAACAGCGATCGTGTTACTTCAACGGAATTCGAAACCTTATCCGGAACTTTTGCTATTTTTTTATAATAGTATACTCCGTTTCTTTCATAGGCCATATCAGTCCTACCGATTGCACAGTCGGCATCATATTTGGCAATAAGGCACAAGAGATACCGGAATGTTTGTCTGACCATCCAATCATCCGAGTCGGCGAAAGCCACATAATCTCCTGTGGCTGCCTGTAATCCGACATTTCTTGCGGAAGAAGCCCCTCCGTTAACCTTATGGATGACTCTGACTCTGCCGTCCTTTACGGCATAACTGTCACAGATAGCTGTGGTATTATCTTTCGAGCCGTCGTCTACCAGGATTAATTCCAAATTTGTATAAGTTTGATCCAAAATCGAATCAACACATTTTGGGAGATACTTTTCGGTATTATAACAGGGCACAATAACCGAGATCTTAAATTTTTCATTTTTTATATCATGTTTATCCATATCCATAACCTCAAATCTTACTCTTGATATATTGTTTTTTGTGATATATAATGAACACAGCATCGCTGTAGTATCATCTGTAACCCGTTAATTTTTATTTCCGTCATGATTACTGAAAGTTTCCTTTTATGGAAACAACAGTATACCGCCAATATGAATATGAAAGAATCAGATACAATACTTATATTTCAAAAACCGGATCTTTACTTTTTCCCTCATTTAAAGGGAATGATATATCCTCCTTACGACCGTAGGGAGAAAACTCCGCTCTATTATATTTACAGGGCCATGAACCTTATAAAGCTTCCGGTCAGTTCCTTTTTCTGGGGCAGCTGGAAAAAACGGATAAAGGATGTTAAAAGGATCATAATATTTGATTACGGTTACCAGAACTGCATGGAAAAGTATATCAAAAAGGTAAATCCATCCTGTGAAGTCATTCTTTTCTGCTGGAACAAGGTTGACCGTGTCCGTACGAGCGGCTTAAAGTTTACTCTTCGAGAAAAAATATACTCAACCGATCCCGGCGACTGCGAGAAGTACGGATTTAAATACAATCACATTTTTTATCCCACCGATCTTCGCGAAGAGTATAATCCGGAAGTTTCTGAAAAGCTATACTTTATCGGATCAGATAAAGGACGCGCAAAAACCCTTCTTTACTTAAAGAAGTATTTTGAAAAAAGCGGACTTGAAGTTAACATTTCCGTTCTTTCTCAAAACAGAGATCCGGATTATCGGAGAAAATACTCCGAAATACTGACGGACCGTCCCTTAAGCTATGATGAATATATCTTGGAAGTCCGAAACAACGGAATTCTTTTTGATATCTGTCAGTCATCCCAGCGAGCCATAACCATGAGAGTGCTGGAATCGGTCGTATACTCGAAGAAGCTGATCACTACAAATCGGGAAGTACGTTCATTCCCGTTCTATAATGAGAATAATATACTCATTATAGATTTAAAATCGCTTCCGAGCATTAAGGAAATAAAGAGCTTTAAAGAAAAGCCTTTTATTCCATATACTGACGAACAGCTCTATAGTATAAGCTTTGAGCACTGGCTTAAGGGATTTTGAACAAAGAGCATTGGTTTTAGCCTCTGCCCAGAAGCCTTCTGATCAGGTTCCTCCTTCTCAGCTTCCCGTGCAGCTCAATATAGTGCAGCTTTACAGCTTCTCCCATCAGTTCATACGGATAAAAATGTGCGGAATCCGGATCCTTTTCAAAGGGCGGGTCGAGATAGTTGTTTACCGCCAGTTTTTCATAAGCCTTCATATATTGTGTGAAAGCATTACATAAACCTGCCTTTTCTCTGGGCAGGTTTTCTATGTTAAGCCCGTAACTGTTTGTAAAATATTTTTGCAGTTCCTTTGTTTTTTCAAACAGGAAAGGACCTATCCCCATGCTAACCGGATAATATGCACTGTAGGCATCAACATAAGTAACGTCAAGCTGCTTCATTATATTGATATCCGACTGCATGGTGTTCATTATATACGTTTTGTTGATGATATTGAGCTTCTGTCCATGTTTTGCAAACAGCATATTGTGAGTAACCGTGCCGGATACGCCGGCAACGACCTCGGCTCCTCTTATATATCCTATCTGCTCGTCCAGAGTACACTGTTCGGGATATATTTTTTTAAAACCTGCAGCTTCAAATGCTTCATCGATAAGGCCGCCTCCGAACTCGGTAGCATTTGCTTTTTTAAAGACGCCTCTCGAAAAATATATTTTCTTATGATCGGAATGAAATCTGACACCGGAGGCTATTTTGTCAAACATATTAAGATACTCAGCCGAATAATAGTCGTTGGTCCGATAAGACGGCTCCGGAATGATCAGTTTCTCGAATGACGTCACCTTATTTATGAACACTATCCTTCTTTCATCTATCCCGTAAAGCTGCAAAAACCTTTTTATATTCGGTATAAATGAAAACTCCTGTCCCTGCTTTACAAGGAAAACAAGCTTTGCGGAACTGTCGGCTTCGGAGACATACCAGAGTCTGGTCGAAAAATCTATAAGGAAATGTCCCCAGTGATTGTGAACGAACCCGAGGTATACTGACTCACCCTTTAACTCATCCATTACTGCGTTTAAATCGGTTTTATATCCGGCACCCATATAAACTTCGGGCTTGGTTTCGGAGTCATACTCGGTTTTGATCCTATTTCCCCTGGAATAAATGCCGGATGCGGGAACAAACTTTCCGTCACGATCCAGAACGCCACCGCGTCCCATAAGATATTTGCTGTCGGTCTTCTTTACCGGAAGCAGATACCCGTGTTCCACGGTAACTGTCTTAAGTCTATTCTTAAAACGGAGTTTTCTTGAAGAAAGTACTTCGTATCTATCCTTCATACAATCGTATATATATTCGGTATTGATCTTGTTACTCACAGCTTTTCACCCCTGATATTCTCGACAAACTGATATTTTTTTATCAGTTTAACAAGTACTTTCTGTGCCTTTATATGACGGATGAAGCTTTCCTTCGTCATCTTCTTCCCACTGAGTGCCGTCGCAGCCCCTTCCTTGTGGAATATCCTTATCTCGGGATCGTAGATGCTTTTTAGGTTACTCTTCATCAGTCTGATGAATAGTATTTCTTCCTCCGCATACATAAAGGTTAAATGCGCCAGACCTTTAAATCTCTTTATATAATCCCTTGAAAAAATAAGGAAACATCCGTGGAGCGTGACATTTTTCCAACCGCAGGAGTAAGCTTCGTCATTTTCTTTCTGAGTTCCGGGAGTATCCTTGCTCCTGAACCTTTCGTATGCTGAATACAGGCTTCCCAGATAATATTTTAGGTACAGCCTGAAAATCCTTCCTTTAGCGAACTTAAGATCGGGAGGCAGAGTTCTGCAGCCCGTATGTCCGTTATCCGGATTCTCTATTGCGGGACCGAGTACAGCGAAGCCGTATTTCTCGTAGTCTTCTTCAACCTTCCGGTAGAAATCGGGGCTTTTTACCTCTATATCATTGTTGGAAAGGATTATAAAGTCATAGCCCTGTTTTTTAAGCTCTCTGAAGCCGACGTTGTTTCCAGCGGAAAAGCCTAAGTTTTCATGGTTTAAAATGAAAGAAACATGCTCTCTGTCTTTATAGTCTCTAATAAGCTTTTCAGTGCTGCCGTTTTCTGAAGCGTTATCTACAACGACTATTTTAACGTCCCTGCCTTCCGCGGGGAGGCAAAGGATTGAATCTATGGTTTCTTTTGTTTCTTCATACGTTTTATAATGTAGGACTACAAATCCGAAGCTGTACATTTATGCCATTCCTTTCGCTATGAGCAGTGCCGGTATATACATATGAGTTTTCAACAGGAAAAGATAAACCTTAATGGATAAGGGCAGACCGTCAAACCTAAGCTTTTTCTGTATCCGGTATTTTTTTAACTCTCCGGATACAAATCTGTAAATCCCGAGATAATCTTTCCTGTATCTCATTTCTCTTACTATCGATACTATAAGCCTTTCGGTAATAAAAGCATTGGCGCCCTTTTTCCCGTCCTGTAAAAGATTTTCGGGAAGTGTCTTTAGTTTTTTATATAATAATTTAGCACACATCGCGGTATTTAGAAAATAATCGTTGCGATAATCGGATGTTGCCGAAGACCCTTTGACATAAATATATCTTACGGCAGAACTTTTGTATAGGGACTGAGCCTGCGATACTGCCAAGAAAACGCTTATGGCGTCCTCAAACAGTTTGAGTTTTCTGTTTTTTACAAGGGTTTTTGAAATAAGATCCTTTTTCCAGACCTTATTCCACAAAAAACCGTCTATGACGGGCTGTCTGAAATGGTTTTGCCTGAAATCATGGAAAACATATGGAAATATTTCATTTTCTATCTGTTTCCTGTCATAATATCCGGGCGCAAGTTTCTGTCCGGCGAATGCTCTTTTGCCGTTTTCCTCGGAACAATGGTCAAAAACCAACATATCGGGACGGTTTACGGATATGTCTGAAAGCACTTCGTCAACAGCGTCCTCACACAGCAGGTCATCGGAGTCGACGAACCAGATATACTCTCCGTAAGATTCCGACAGTCCAAGCTTTCTGGCAGCTACAACTCCGCCATGTTCCGGATAAAGGCATTTGACGTAAGGATATCTTTGTGACAGATCCTGCATAGCCTCTTTTGTTCCGTCCTCAGATCCGTCATCGATCACTATCACCTCGATGGCATCACTGTCCTTGACAGCTATGCTTTTTACACAGTTAACTATGCCTGAAGCGTTATTGTATACAGGGATGATAATTGACAGTCTTTTTTTCATGCAGATACTCCTTGCGCTGTTGCCGAATTTTTTATGCCCGTATGCTGTTGACGGATCCAAGCCACGCAGAATCCTTAAGGCTTTGTCTATAGGTATATTTTATTATTTTTCCGACAATAAATCAAGTAAATTTTGGGATAGGATTGTATTTATAAATAAAATATGATAATGTGATAGTATCGTTTTTTAGCAGAAAACAAAAAGCCCCCATATTGGGGCAGACACAATACTTGAAGGGAAAACAAAACGATTATTTATGAGAAGCATCATAGAGGCCTTGAGCATAAGTGAGTAAAAGTTCAATCTGCTTGTTGTCCATGGTTTGAGTGAGTTCAAAAAGAAGCTTTTCCTTAAGGGTTTTAATGAATTCATCATTTTTGGGATCGGAAATGTCGGCAAAGAAATCACTTAGGGTTATTCCAAATCCTTTGCAGATGGTATCAAGAGTATCCAGCTTGGGCATGGTGCGACGCTGCATCATAGTATACAAACTTGTATGAGGGAGATTGCAGACGTCAGCAAGCTTATAGAGGCTCCAGTGTTTTTCGTCAAGAAGCACTTTTATTCTTTCGAGTACAACATCAACATCTATGGTCATAAAGCAAGTCCTCTCTTTAATACAATAGTAAATCTATAATGTTATTTTATTCCAATACGGGCAGAAAAAATATTGCGAGTATGAGTAATAGCAATACGCAACAGCGCAATATAGAAAAATACTATATAAATGATAGCATTCTGTCAAGACCAAGTTACCGGAGTAACAGAAAAATATGACTCCGGTAACTTAACAGGACACCCCAAATCTGTTAAAATCCGATTATGCAATTCGGATTTAACAAAATAAAGGAGACCGCTCATGAAAAAAATCACAGTATTTCTACTCGTATTATTTACGATCACATCCGTACTTACAGGGTGCGGGAAATATATCTCCAGCTGGAATGCTTTTTGTATGGTGCAGACAAACACGTCGAAAAAGGCAAGCATGTCTTTTTCAACATTCGAAGGAACGATGGTAATGACTCTCAAACCCGACAAAGAGAAAAATGAAAATATTGCATATACGGCCAAGCTGGAAAAAGGAAGTGCCACGGTATACTATGACCATAACGGTACCAAAACAGAACTCTTCTCTATAAAAGCGGGAGGTGAGATTAGTTCTGTTGTTGAGAACTTTGAAAACGAAAAAGTATACCTAATAATAGAATCAAATGAAAAGTGCGAAGAGGGTAAGCTGACGTTTGAGGTGGAGTAAACCGATCGGGCAGAGTATTACTTAAACGGAGATGCGGAGTGTCGATTTGTTAACTAATAAACGCTGAAGGCTTTTAAAAGTGACATTGACGATCAATATGGAAGAAGGTGCATGTGATCATATGAGACGGGAGAAGACGTTTTTACATTTGGGAGATCTGCATTTGGGGAAATCATTGTGTGATTTTGATCTTACAGACGATCAAAAGTATATTCTTGACAGAATTTTGGAAATAGCGGATAAGGAAGCCGTAGACGGCATGCTTATAGCAGGGGATGTATTTGATAAGTCCATCCCCAGCGAAGCCGCAACAAATCTTCTGGATTATTTCTTAAACGAGCTTTCAAAAAGAAATATTAAAGTGTTTATGGTGAGCGGAAATCATGATTCGGATGACCGGCTGAATTATGGCAGCTCCTTGTTTGAATCCAATAATATTTTTATCTCGGCCGTATTTGACGGGAAGCTTCACAAGCAAAGTGTTTGTGCCGCAGATGTGAATATTGACATATATATGCTTCCGTTTGTTAAGGCTTCGCAGGTGAGACATTATTATCCCGACGAGGTTATTGAATCTTATGATGACGCGGTAAGGATCATCCTGAAAAATACTCATTTGGATAAAACACATAAGAATATACTTGTCGCACACCAGTTTGTTGCGGGCTTAGACGGGGATCCCGTACTGGGCGGTTCGGAAGGCATAGGAACCCGGAGCGTTGGTCTGGTTGAGAAGATAGGGTATGACAGTTTTGGTGACTTTGATTATGTTGCGTTAGGTCATATCCACTCGCCGCAAAGGATAGGAAGGGACACGGTCCGATACTCGGGGTCTCCTTTAAAGTATTCCTTAAGTGAGGTTGATAATGAAAAGTCCGTACCGCTGATAAAGGTATCGGAAGAGGAAAAGATAAAGATTGAACTCATTCCATTAAAACCTAAGCGGGACATGAGGCACTTAAAAGGTCCTATGAAGGAACTGCTAGACAAAAAGAATGTTAAGTCTCCGGAAGATTTTATCTATGTGACACTGACGGATGAGGATATTGTTAATGATTCAATGGGTATCTTCCGGCAGACATACCCTAATACGTTAAAGATAGATTATGATAATTCACATACAAGGGAGATTGAGCAGGTAGATATTTCGAAGATTGCGGAAAACAGGTCTTTCACCGATCTGATCGGTGATTTCTACAGGCAGATGTATGGATGTGAGATATCCGAAGAGGAACTGGATGTCATGAGGACAGCAGCAAGAGAGGCAGGTGTTATAAATGAAGCCGATTAAACTGATCATAAGTGCCATAGGTCCATACGCGGGAAGGGTGCCGGATATAAATTTTTCCGAGTTTGAAGAAAAAGGCCTTTTTTTAATATCAGGAGATACCGGTGCAGGCAAAACCACGATTTTTGACGCCATCTGCTTTGCATTATACGGTTCTACCAGCGGATCGTACAGGGATACAAAGAACTTAAGGAGCGAATATGCCGATGATTCTGTCCAAAGCTATGTGGATTTCTATTTTTCACATCAGGGAAAAGAGTATCATGTGTACCGGGAGCCTTCTTATGAAAGAAAGAAACAGCGCGGCACAGGAGTCGTAGAGGTAAAGGAAAAAGCGGTTTTCTATGAAGCGGGCCGGACTCCGACAGAGGGACTCACACAGGTTCGAAATGCCGTTGAGGAGCTGCTTCACATTAACGAGAAGCAGTTTAAGCAGATAGTTATGATAGCGCAGGGAGAATTCTGGGACCTGCTTAATGCAAAGACCGATCAGAGGACAGAAATCCTGCGAACTATCTTTCAGACAGGCGGGTTTAAGAATATTGAATACAGACTAAAGGACAGAATGGACAGAGCCGGCGGTACAAGGATCGGCGCTGAGAAGAGCATCATCCAGTATTTTGAAGATGTTACGGCAAGCGAAGAAGATAATATGTGTGATGAACTGGAAGGGCTTAAGGAAAGAGCCGGACGGTCGTCAAGCGCATGGAATATCGATGAAATGATAAATATCATGGAAAGCCTGATCGGTTCTGACAAAGAAAAGCTTGCCGTGATAAAGAAGGAATTAAAAGATGCCGAGACAGACCTTAATAAACATAATGATGAACTTGCTACAGCGGAGACGAATAATGCCTTTATAGAAAAAAGGGACAGATTATTGCTGGAGAAAGACGTACTTGCGGAGAAAAAAGCGGGGATGGATGAAAAAATCCGGATTCTTGACAGGCAGAAGAAGGCTGTCAGAAATGTGAAACCGCCGTATGATTCATGGATAAATAAAAGCAAGGAAGTTGAGAATACAAAAATTAAGCTTGAAAAGTCTGAAGAAGCTGCTAGGAAAGCCAAAACAGAAGCGGAAGTCAAAAAAGCAGCGCTTGAGAGTGCAAAAAAGCTTGAATCGGAAGCCGAAGAATTGAAAAAAACGATTGCAAGGATTGATGACGAAGAGCAGAAATACAGGCAGAAGGATGAGCTGGAAGGACGCTTAAAGAAGCTTAAGGAAGAGGAAGAGGCAATCGCCGCTGAAGAAAAAAATTTAACAGAAAAAGAAAATCGGCTTAATGAAAGAATAAAAACACTCAGAATGACGGTAAAAGAACTGAAGGATAGACCTCAGGAGCTTACACTGGCTAGGGGTGAGAAAGAAAAGATCGGTAATCTTTTATCGGATATGGATGAGCTTGTTAACATCCAAATCCCGGAAAGTGACGGAAGGAAAAAGAAGCTGGAAAAGGAACAGAAAGCTTTTCTTGATGCCAGAAATAAATATGATGAGGCAAGCATGAAAAGCAAGGAAGCTGAACGTATATTGGAGGACAGCCGTGCAGGTCTTCTTGCGCGTAGGCTTGTAGAAGGTGAGAAGTGTCCGGTATGCGGGTCGGTTCATCATCCCGAGCCCGCTAAGCTTGCGGATGCTTCTGTTACAGAGGATGAGTTTAAGGCTCTTCAGGAGGAAGAAGCGGATTTACTTAAGAAAAAGAACGAAGCCAATACTTCTGCGGAGAAAGCAAAGACATCGCTGGAAGAATTTGAAAGCCGGCTCAGAGTGAACATCTTAAACTGTATTGAATCTCCGCTTCTGGATATGCCGACGGAAGGTCTTGGCCCGCAAGAGTTATTGGAAGCTCTGGAAGAAGGCAGGGCAAAAGTCGGACTTCTTTCTTCCGATAATGAGAAAAAGTGCATAGCTCTCGAAAAAGACTGCAACACGCTAAAGCGTGCCGAAAATGAGCTTGAAAAAGCTTTGGGTACGGAAACAGATCATCTGAATTCGGAAAAAGAGAAGCTGGGTAACAGAAAATCAGTGATAAGGGATAAAATAACCAGTGACAGTGCTACCTTAAGAACCCTTCAGAAATTGAGTTATCCCGATTGGAGTACGGCTGAGCAGGAAAGGAAACATGCCGATACCCGCAAGGATAAGATACTGGAAGATATCAGAAAGGCTGAGGAAGATAATAAGACGGCCGACAGCCGGGTTACCGCATTCTTATCCGAGAAAAAAACATTGGAAGAAAGTTTAGGACAACAGGTACGGGATGAAGAAGCCTTAAAGAAAAAACTGGATACTGCTGTTGTTTCCAATTCGTTTTCGTCCGTAGAGGATATGCTATTATTTGTAATTAGCGAAAAGGATATCTCATTGTCGGAGAAGGAGATAAATGAGTATGATCAGGCTGTCGCAACAAACAGGCAGAAGCTGTCCGATGCCGAAGCGGATGCGAAAGGCAGGGAAATAAAGGATATTGAAGCACTTAAGGTTTTGTGCAATGAGAAAAACGCTAATGTGACTTCAATAAGAAAAAAATATAACTACTGTGAAAACAGGTTAAATACTAACAGGGAAAAACAGAAGAGTATTCTTGAAAAAAGGGAAGAGTTTGAAAAAGCGGGAAAAGAATATAATATCTGTCGCAGGCTTTATGATCTGGTCAAAGGCACTACCGGAAACGGAAAGATCACTCTTGAGCAGTATATACAGGCAGCAGGGTTTGACGGCATCATTGCCGCAGCCAACAGGAGATTGCTGCCTATGAGCGACGGTCAGTATGAGCTATACCGTCAGGAAGATTCTCTTGGAAAAAAGAGTAACAATTTCCTTGATCTTGAAGTGCTGGACAATTATACCGGGCACAGGAGACCTGTGGGAAATCTCTCCGGCGGCGAAAGCTTTAAGGCGTCTTTGAGTCTGGCATTGGGGCTTTCGGATACTGTTTCGGCCAATCTTGGCGGTGTACAGATGGATGCCCTCTTTGTCGATGAAGGCTTTGGAACGCTTGACCGCAAATCGATAGATAATGCTATGGAGATACTTATGAACCTGACCGGAAGCAATAAGCTTGTCGGAATTATCAGCCATAGGGAAGAGCTGATGGAAAGCATTCCGCAGCAGATCAAAGTCAGGAAAACAAAGACCGGCAGCCTGATTGCCGTTGAAGGCGGGAATAGGGGAAGCTGATGGTATTATGTAATGCGGATAAGAAGGAGTTTATTGTTTGATGACAAGTTATTCGGCGGCGCTTTCGCACGATCTGTTTGAAGTGACGTCTGACTTCAGAAATTATTATGGAGGTTCGCAGTTCCTGTATCCTACGGAGAGGGAAAGAACAAGCGGCTGCGGGATAGCGGGAGCTGCGGACATAGTTCTGTATCTGAGAGCCTTGGAGACGGGAGATTACTCTGTTTCGGTACAGGAGTTTCTGGATATAAGCGGAGAAATACGAAAGTATATCCCTATTATACCCGGACGCGGAGTGAATTCATTTATTCTGGCAGGAGGACTTAACCGATATTTTAAAAAACATGGCATGGGACTAAAGGCAAGATGGAAGATTACAAGATTCCGTAAATGGGAGAAGCTTGAAAAAATGCTTGAGGCTGATCTGCCGGTCATCCTGGCCATAGGAAACAATTTCCCGTTTGTCTGGGGCAGAAAGGAACTTAATCTTTATATCCCCGATGCCGACTCCAAAGACCGGGAAGAGAAGGTTTACAATAAATATCAGGGTGTCTGCGGGCATTTTGTTGTTGTGACAGGGATCGAGGACAACTGCTTGACCGTTTCGTCATGGGGCAAAAAGCTTTTCATTAATCTGGATGAATATAACAGATATGTTTCGAGACACAGCATTCATATTTACAGTAACATACTTGAAATCAAAAGAAGAGATAGAAAATTGGGCAGAAGTGAATTTACCTGACAGTGGATACAAAAAAGAAAACGCTTGTATTTTAAGGGAAAAGAGTTTATAATTGCTTTGATCATACTGTTGTTTTGAAATAAGAATATATTGGTTAGGAGCATGGATATGGGACAGGCAGTCGATACCGAGATAAGCAAAGTAGTCAATATGATACTTGCCGATTACGAGGATGACAGGAACATAAACAGGACGGATATAAATAATCAGCCCGACAAACAGGCGATAGTCGACATTGTCGACAAACTTATGAAAATCATGTATCCGGGTTATTACAGTGACAAGGTATACAAAATCTACAGTCTGGCAAACAACCTGCCCGCAACGATAGAAGATATCATATTCCATTTGAACAAACAGATAGTAATAGTATTAAAATACTGTTGCAAAGACAGATACAAAGACGATCAGGAGATAGAGGCTGAAGCAAGGAAGACGACTCTTGAATTCATGGGAAGGATCCCTTATATAAGAGGAATCCTTGAAACGGACGTTGAAGCCGCATACGAAGGGGATCCTGCGGCTGAAAGCAGGGACGAGATCATACTTTCATATCCCGGTCTTTTTGCCATATCCATATATCGGATAGCTCACGAACTTTTCCTGTTAAAGGTTCCGATGATCCCGAGAATAATGACGGAGTATGCTCACGGTATCACAGGCATAGACATACATCCGGGTGCAACCATAGGTAACTATTTCTTTATAGATCACGGTACAGGCATAGTCATAGGAGAAACGACAGAGATAGGCGAGCATTGCAAGATTTATCAGGGAGTGACGCTGGGCGGCCTTTCCACAAGGGGTGGTCAGGCATTGAGAGGCAAAAAGAGACATCCTACCATAGGTAACAATGTCACTATCTACTCGGGCGCTTCAATCCTCGGCGGCGAAACATATATAGGTGATGATGTGGTAGTCGGCGGAAACACTTTTATTGTTAACTCGGTGGAAAAGGGAACAAGGGTCAGCGCAAAGCTGCAGGAACTTAAATACAGTAATTCCGGAGAAAACCACAAAAACGGATGACTTTATACGGACCGCTTTCGGCTTTACAGCCGGGGCGGTCTTTTTGTGCGATAAGCGAATGCCCTCAGTGCAAGCTCGCTTGCAATCTGAGGGCTGAGCGAACGGACACTGAGAGAGCTTGCTCTCGAAGTGTCCGTTCGCATCGAGTAGGAGTCAGCCTACTCGATTTAGTGTCCCTTTGGGACATTGTTTTTTTGAATAAATCATGTATACTGTGGTTTGCAGGCAAAAAGGGGGACTATAAGATTGTCAAGTCTGCGGAAAGGGAAAGAAAATGAAGAAAATAGTAACAGTATTGCTGATTTTGGTTATGGTAACGGCGATTGCATCATGTGGTAAGAGTGAAGAGAAGAACGAGCCGGCAAAGACAGAAGAAGCAACAAAGACGCCTGAGGCAACAAAGACGCCGGAGGTTACCAAGGAAGCTGAAGAGACACCGAAGCCTGAGGTCACAAAGGAAGCAGAGGTCACAGAGGCACCCGAAGCAACGGATGCACCCGAAGTAACGGAAGCGCCTGAAGTTACAGATGAACCCGAGGTGCCTACAGCTACACCTGAACCGGTAACACCTGAGCCTACAGAGGCACCGGACATCAATGAAGAAGATGAGTTTTACAGTGCCGGACATGTATTCGAAGGAACTTATCAAAGCGATCAATGTACTCTGGTCGTTATGCCTGAGGGCGCAGCAGATATATTCCTGGTTTACAACGGAAATAACATTAATAAAGAAGAATGGGAAGAATGGCTTGAATTATGGACCAATTATTCCGAAAACGATAAAACATTCTCTGCTGACGGCGGATATAAAAGGTATCAAAACGGAGAAAAAGACTATGAGAGACTTGAGGAACAGGTAAGCTTTGTTGTTTCCGGTGATAAGCTGGTATGGACTTCAAACGGCAATATGGAATTCGCCAAGGTTTCCGGTTCGGATGATCCGGAAGGAAACGAAGCAGAAGACGATGAATTCAATAATCCCGCACATGTGTACTGCGGAACCTGGAGCAGCGAAGGATGTACTATGGAATTGATACCTGAAGGTTATGCAATAATAGTAAGGGTAGCCTTTGGTGAGGATGCCGCATCCAAAAGCTGGACAGAGTGGGAAGAGTACTCGGAGTACTGGGTAGAATTTTCCGAGGAAGATATGACTCTGCTCTGCGATGGTGATAATTACAGAGCTCATTTCGGAACAGGGGAAGACGGCGTTGAAGAACTCTATGAAGAAGACCCTACATGCTTTGTAATAGAAAACAGCGGATCGGGCACAGTTATTTCATGGCCGGATAACAATATAACCTTTAATAAGGTTCCTTAACTTTAAACTCGGATAAACATTTCAAAAGAGAAGAGGCTGTAAATCGATGGGAACAACCCATATGGTTTTACAGCTTCTTTTTATGCGAAAAAGTAACCAACTTTTATAAAACACTTGAAATATATTTGTAAAAATGTTATAATAATTCTAATTGCATTATTGGCGGAAAATCCGGTCGGATAGGGTAAAAAAGCAGAAGCGGATACTTAAAGTATGTTGAATAAACGGAGGTTTTATATGCGGGAGCTTATAGAAAAATATCTCTCGGAAGGCTTTGAATACGCAACGGCATCAAGTCCGCTGCCCATTGAGCCCGATCCCGATATATATACATATCTTAAGGACTGCAGTAAGCTCAAGATCAGACCGGTATTCATAAAGGGAAAGGATATGTTCCAGATAACCCGTACAGTAGGAGCAAAGGAGCTTCATGATAACATGGACCTTGAAAAGGCAGCGGCCTTATTGGAAAAGGCTGCCGGGAAACCGTTCAGGAACATGGAGGTAGTAAACAGGGGCAGCAAGCTTACGGTTTTATCGAACAAAAAGGGACATACTACCGTTAAGGAGCATCATACAGGGCAGTTTAACAGGATCGGGGCAGAATGCAAAAATATTCGGGAAGACGGGGCTTTGGGGCTTGGATCCGGAAAGCCGTCACACAACCGTGAAAAAAAGCACATCCTTCGGGATGGGGTTCCGGTACCTTTTCTCGTTGAATTGGGAGTCATGACACCGTCAGGCAAAGTCATAGCTTCAAAATATGACAAATTCAGACAGATAAACAGGTATCTTGAATTTATCGCAGATATCATTCCGGAACTTCCGAAAGATCGTGAGATATCAGTTATAGACTTCGGATGCGGTAAATCATATCTTACTTTTGCCATGTACTATTATCTGCATGAAATGTCAGGGCTCGATGTAAACATAAAAGGACTTGATCTTAAGGAAGATGTTATTGATAAATGCAATCGTCTTGCTGAGCGGTTCGGATATGACAGGCTTTCGTTCAGTCAGGGGGATATTGCCGGTTATGAAAGCGGTACCCGTCCCGACATGGTAGTGACTCTTCATGCCTGTGATACCGCAACGGATTATGCGCTTGAAAAGGCGGTGAAATGGGGAGCGTCGGTAATCTTATGCGTTCCCTGCTGTCAGCATGAGCTAAACCGCCAGATAAAGAATGACATACTTTCACCAATAATGAAATATGGGTTGTTAAAGGAACGGTTCGCCGCACTTCTGACAGACGGGCTAAGGGCAGAGATGCTTGAAGAAGCCGGATACAGGACGCAGATACTTGAATTCATCGATATGGAGCATACTCCGAAGAATATCCTTATCCGTGCCGTGAGGCAGCCTCTAAAGATAAAAAGACATACAGGATATGAAAATACAGTAGAATTTATGCATGTAAAACCTACATTGCAGAAGCTTCTGTTTACCGGAACGGAAAAATATGAAGACAGGAATGAACACTAAAGCCAGGCATGGTGTCAGGCTGATTTATAAGATTTTGCTGGTGGTTGCAGTATTCATTGCGTCCCTGATATTCTTCGGCAGCGGTATAAAAGAAACATTGTTTAATAATGAAGAAGACATAACCACCATGAAAACGGCATCATTTCCCTTTATTTCCATGGAAGTGGCGGGATGTGAAATGAATCTTCTTCACGGATACGCCGCCAATCTTGACAGTCAGGTCATAAGGGAATGCATAACACCGATAACAGAGGGAAGAAGCTTTACCGTGAATATTAAAGACGGAGAAAGCGATGTAAAAAAACTTAAGTACGAGATTTTCAATCTTGACGGGAGACTCAAGGAGGAGGGGGATTATACCATTCTTGAGGATTCGGGAAAGAAAAGCGTTACAATAGACTTAAAGGAAATTTATGAGAGGGGAGCGGAATATATGCTCAAGATCACTCTCATAACCAATAAAAGCAGACGTGTTTATTATTACACGAGGATTAAGCTGTACGAAGACGGAAAACTGCAGGAGAAGCTTGATTTTATCATGAATTTCCACAGAAAGCTCCTGGATCCCAACGGAAAGAGAGCAGAGGATCTTATGGACTGGCTTGAACCGAACAGAAGTACCGATCACTCTACTTTTGCAAGCGTTAATATCAAATCAAGGCTTAACATGGTTTCCTACGGTGATCTTTCACCGGTTGTAATCTGTGAGCAGCTTCCGACGGTAACCGAATTCTATGAGAATTATGCTTCGGTACGCATTGATTACATACTCGGAGTTGAAACTGGGTTCGGCACGGAATACTATCGCACGGAGGAGCATTACAGGATAGGTCTTTCGGGAAACAAGACATATCTCTATAACTATGAGAGAAGCATGGAGGAGCTCTTTGATCCGGAGAATTTTTCTGTTTCGAAGAGGGCTTTTAAACTCGGTATCTGCAACGAAGATTCGATAAACACCGCAATAAGCCCCGAAGGTAAGTATATGGCGTTTGTCTATGGCGGCGAGCTTTTGTTCTACGATCTTGAAAACAATACTGTGTCGATGGCGTTCTCGTTCAGAAGCCGTGAACGTGATTTTGAACGAGAGATATACAATAACTATAATATAAAAATTCTTAGGGTACAGGATGACGGTACCATGGACTTTTATGTCAGCGGATATATGAACGCCGGTGAATATGAGGGCAGGGTAGGTATGGTCCTTTACACCTTTGACAATACGACGAAAACCAGGGAAGAAAGGCTGTATATGCCTATAAACAGTTCCCAGCAGGTATTTTCTTACGATCTTTCGGATTTTGCATATCTGGGAGACAAGCAGATATTCTATTTCTCTATTTACGACAGGATCTATGCGTATGATCTGGCATCGGCGGGACTGCAGGTAATTGCCGAGGGAGTTGACGCCGAAGAGATAGTATTCTGCGAGGAAGGAAATTATCTTGCGTGGAAAGAAAAAGGCAACAGTAAAAAGAAGGAAGCAATAAACATCCTTCACCTAGACAGTGAAAAACGTTACAGGATAGAGACTCCTGAAGACGGTATAAGGCTTTTCGGACGGATCAACGAAAACATCATTTACGGATTTGAGAAGTCCTCCGACGGGATAAAGCAGCGTGACGGTAGTATTGACAGACCGTGCTACACGCTTTTGATCGCGGACGGTACCGGCAAGATACTGAAGACCTATGATGAACAGGGCGTTTATATTTCCGATGTGGAAATAGGTGAAAACATTATTACGATAAAGCGTGTCGTGAGGAACGACGAGCATGATAAGTATGATGAGATAGAAAGCGATACGATACTGAACAAGCTTGACAAAAGAGAGAATCCCATACCCGTAATAAAACAGGTGACAGACCGTATGCTTACGGAATATTATGTCGGGATCCCTGAGGGGGTGGAGATTTCCGGGAAGCCTCAGATTGTAAGTGTGGGAAACCGGGTGCTTGACAAGGATACCATAGCCCGTATCAAGGAACCGGATGTTACTGAGAACAGGTATTATTCCTATTCTTTCGGAAGGATTATAGAAGCAACCGAAAATGCGGCTGAGGCCATAGCGGTTTCTGACTTCAATGTCGGTACCGTTATCAACAGGGAAGGCCGGCTTATCTGGGAGCGAGGCATAAAGATGCCAAGGACCGAGATAAAAGGCTTAAAGGGGATAAAGGCTGACGAGAACTTAAGCCCGGTTCAGGCAGCCATGAGCATGATTGCTGCATTCAGGGCATGTGAGCTGGATGTAAGCGGGTATGTTTCGGAAAACGAGAGTATTTATGATTTCCTGTGCCGGAACATGAAGCCTTCTGTTGTTGACATGACGGGAGCGGAGCTTGATGAGGTGTTGTACTGTGTATACAGACAGCATCCGGTCATTGCGGTAAGAGGAAACGGAGATATATGCGTTATTTATGCATATACTCCGACAGGAATAAAGGTTTACGATCCTTTGCTGGGCAGGAGTTTGGAAATAAATATAGCCGATGCAATAAAGGATTTTAAGATGAGCGGAAACATATTCATAGGATATGTTGATTAACAGGGAGGTTGAATATGGGTAAAAAAAGAGTGTTTCTTATCGTCATGGACAGCGTGGGAGTTGGGGAACTTCCCGATGCGGCAGATTACGGAGACGAAGGCAGCAATACCGTGAAGGCGGCTGCCACCAGCGGTTTCCTCGATATGCCCGTGATGAAAAGTCTGGGGTTTTTCAATATTAAGGGGATTGATGACATGTATGACGATATCCCTTTAGCTCCTAAATATGCGGTTTCGCGTCTTGCGGAACGCTCAAAGGGCAAGGATACGACCACAGGTCATTGGGAGATATCGGGTATAGTTTCAGAAAAGCCCATGCCGGTATTTTCAAGCGGTTTCCCGCAGGATTTCATAGATGAGTATTCTAAGAGATGCGGCCGTGGAATACTTTGCAACAAGGCGTATTCAGGTACGGCGGTCATTGCCGACTACGGCCGGGAGCATGTGGAGACAGGCAGCCTTATAGTATATACTTCGGCAGACAGTGTATTTCAGATTGCAGCGCATGAGGATGTTATCCCGGTCGAACAACTCTATGAATACTGCAGGATAGCTCGTGAGATGCTGCAGGGTGATCTGGGAGTCGGAAGAGTGATCGCACGTCCTTTTGATGGGGAATGGCCTTACAAGAGGACTTCGCACAGACATGATTTTTCTCTGGTGCCGCCTAAGGATACTATGCTTGATGTATTAAGCGGAAACGGCTTTGATGTGCTTTCTGTGGGAAAGATTATAGATATTTTTGCACAGAAGGGTATCACAGAACACGTCCGTACGGAGAACAACGAACAGGGTATCGAAAGAACCCTTGAATATATGGACAGGGATTTTGAAGGACTTGTATTTACTAACCTTGTAGATTTTGACATGGTCTACGGACACAGAAATGACGCGGAAGGCTATGCAAAGGCCCTTTCGTATTTTGACAGCCGCCTTCCTGAGATTCTCGGGAAGCTTAGAGATGATGACATACTTATGATCACGGCCGATCATGGGTGTGACCCCGTGACTCCGTCTACCGATCATTCAAGGGAGTATATTCCCCTGGTAGTATACGGAAAGAAATTAAAGACAGGAGTCAACCTCGGTACGAGGAGTTCTTTTGCCGATATAGGAGCAACGATCCTTGATTATTTCGGGCAGAAGATCACTATAGCGGGAGAGTCCTTCCTGAAAGAAATACTGAACGGGGAGATATTATGAGACTTGTGATTCAACGGGTGACATCGGCATCTGTTACTGTGGAGGACGATGTCATCGGAGAAATAGGTAAGGGGTTTCTGGTATTTATCGGCATCGGAAAAGAAGACAATGAAGAAACTGTCAGAAAATATGCCGATAAGATGATGAAACTTCGTATTTTTGAGGATGAAAACGGGAAAACGAACCTTTCTTTGGCACAGGTAAAAGGTGAACTGCTTCTTATCTCGCAGTTTACATTATATGCGGACTGCAGTTCAAACCGTCCCGGCTTTACACAGGCCGCTGCTCCGGCGGAGGCAGAAAGGCTTTATGATTATTTTGTCAGATACTGTAGGGAAAAAGAGGTCGCTTCTAAGGTAGAACAGGGAAGCTTTGGTGCGGACATGAAAGTGGCGCTTTTGAACGACGGACCGTTTACGATAATACTTTGATGAACGGTACAAAAATGAATTTACAGGAGAATGCCATGAAAAGAGAAACCACCGGCCTTGTTTATACAAATGACAGATGTATCGGATGTAACCGATGCATAATGGTATGTCCGGTCCAGGGAGCCAACAGATCGGTAATATCCGAAGGAAAGAATAAAATACTTGTCGATCCTTCAAAATGCATACATTGCGGAAACTGTATCAGGGAATGCCGCCATCAGGCAAGGGATTACATAGATGATACGGAAGCATTCATAAAAGATCTCGGAAATGAGAATATTTCCATAATAATCGCACCGTCATTCTTTGTTTTATATCCTTATACCTGTGGAAAGGTCATTAATTTCCTGCTTGATAACGGGATAAACTGTGCTTATGACGGAAGCCGGGGCGCGGATATAGCCCTGTGGGCGGCTTTGAAGTTTTTTGATGAGCATCCGGAGGGGGGATACATATTCCAGACCTGTCCTTCTTTCGTAAATTTTGTAAGAACTTTTTCCAAGGAGATGCTTGAAAGGATAATACCTGTTCAGTCTCCGCCCGTATGTCTTGCAAAATATATCCATAAATATCTGAACAATAATGACAAGATAGCGTTTATAGGTCCGTGTATCGCAAAGAAGGATGAATTTGATTCTCCGGAGACGAACGGTGAGATATCCTATAACATTACCTATGACCATCTTATTAAGGCAATAGGTGATATAGATATCAGCGGGTATTCGAACGATTTTGAAGGAAGAATGTATACGTTAGGCTCGGTTGTAGGGATCGTCGGGGGTATAAAGAGAAACCTTTCGAGATTCATTCCCGAGGATAAGTTTATTCTTTCTGTGGATAACGGAGTTTATTATCTTCCGTATTACGAGTATTACGAGAATCAGATGTTTAATGATGTTAACGCTCCTTTCGCGACAGATATAAACATCTGTGAACACGGTTGTATCGCCGGTCCGGGCACTGAGCGCATAGGACGAAATCTGGCAGAGATTGCCAGGGATTATGTAAAACTGAAGTCTGATGCGGTTGCAAAAAATCCTGAGCTTTATTCGGGGAAAAAGGACTATACGGAAAGAAAGAAGGCTCTTTATGAGATTTTTAAAGAGCTTGATCCCAAAGATTTTGAGAGGAAGTTTACCGGGAAATTTGTAAGGAAACAGACCATACCTCAGAGCGTTATAGATGAAACCTTCAACAACATGTATAAACCTTCCGCTTCAGACAGATGTATAGACTGTGGTTCGTGCGGATACGGTACCTGCCGTGAGATGGCTGAGGCTATAGCACTCGGATATAACCGCAGGGAAAACTGCGTTTATTTCGAGAGAGAAGAGAACAAGAGACTGTATCTGACGGATATTGTGACAGGCATACCTAATGTCAGTTATTTTAACGCAAGGCTTGCAGAGATAATCAAGAGCGATCAGGGCGGAAAATATGCGGTCGTATCCTTCTCTTTAAGCGGATGGGAACTTTTGAACGAACGTTTTACATATGCTGAGGGCGACAAGACTATCATAGAATATGCATCCATTGTTGAAAAGCTTGCAAAGGAAGATGAGCTTGTGGCACATCACGGCGGCGTCGATTTTCTTGCGGTCATAAATAAAGAGAGGCTGGAGCAGTTCCTTAATGATATCCAGAGCATAGTTGTTCATCCGAATGACGGTTTGAAGGAAATAGATTATCCGGTATCCGTTACCGCGGGAATATATATGATGAATGATTATGAACGTCTGGCAGGAACCGTTATCGGACGTACAAATATCGCCGCGGCAAATGCAAAGGAAGGCGGGGCTAATATCATAATCTATGACCAGAGCATGAAAGAGCAGCTGCTGGAAACAATACAGATGATAAAGGCCTTTCCGGAAGCACTTAAAAAGTGCGAATTTCAGGTATATTATCAGCCCAAAATTGATACCGTTACCTCGATGATGCACGGAGCTGAGGCATTGGTACGATGGAAGATAAAGAAGGAACTGGTGTCTCCGGCAAAGTTCATTCCGCTTTTTGAGAAGAACGGGCTTATCTGTCATCTTGATTTCTATATGCTTGAACATGTATGTCAGGATATAAGGAGATGGATAGACAGCGGTCTTGTACCGGTATGCATAAGCGTAAACTTCTCTAAGATACACTTTAAGGAAATGACCTTTGTTCAGGAGATTAAGAGAATAGTTGATAAATATGAGATACCTCATGAATATATCGAGATAGAGATAACTGAAAGCGCATATGAAGAGACAAAGGAAAACCTGAGGACCATTTTAAGAGAGCTTAACGTAATGGGATTTTCGACATCGATAGATGATTTCGGAGCAGGTTACTCTTCACTTAATCTTCTTTCGCAGTTTGATTTCCAGGTTCTCAAGCTTGATAAGGCTTTCCTTGATTCGGGAATAGAAGAGGAAAAGGTAAAGAATGTTGTTGACAGCGTTATTTCAATGGCAAAGAAGCTCGACATGAAGGTTGTTGCCGAAGGTGTTGAAAGACGGGAGGAGCTTGAACTGCTTCGAAAACTGTCCTGCGATCTTATACAGGGTTATTATTTTGACAGACCCATACCTACGGAGGATTTTGAGAAGAGATTGAGGATACCCGATTATTACAGGATCTGAAGTTGGCAATGCAATTGAAAGGCATTTTGCTGCTTGGTATATACACAAAGAAAGGAGTATATATGAATCCAGAGAATAATGAAAGCAGAACCGGTGTTACAGGTGAACCGCAGTATGAGGAATTTCCTGCCGACGGTCAGGTATATAATGCCGAACCCGTCGCGTATGCCGAGGCTGTTGCGGAACCGGTGGCTGAAGCGGTAGCTGAGCCGGTTTTTGCCGAGCCTGTGGCAGAGTTTGTAGTTGAGCCTGTCGTAGAAGCAGTGGCTGAACCCGTAGCGGAGTTTGCAGCAGAGCCTGTAGCGGAAGCAGTGGCTGAACCCGTAGCGGAGTTTGTTGCAGAGCCCGTAGCGGAAGCAGTGGCTGAACCCAAAGCGGAGTTTGTTGCAGAGCCTGTAGCGGAAGCAGTAGCTGAACCCGTAGCGGAGTTTACAGCCGAGCCTGTTGCAGAAGCAGTGGCCGAACCTGTAGCGGAGTTTGTAGCTGAGCCTGTGACCGAGACGGATGCTGAGCCTTTGTTTGCAAGACATACCGCAGAACCGGTTTATGCCTATCCGGAGCAGCAGACTGCGCCTGTTCAGGAACAGAATAACGGGTACAACAACGGTTATCCGTCAGAAAACAACGGATATGCGGTTGCGGAATATAATGCACCGGTACAGGACAATAATAATCCTACAGTAAATCCGCCGGAAAAAGGTAAGAAAAAGAAAGAAAAGAAAACAGATGGTAATTCTGTGCCGAAAAAGAAAGGGGGAGCTCTCCCTGCCATAATCGTTTCGATAGTGGCTGTCCTGATCATAGGAGCACTTTGTTTCTTCGGCTGGAAGGAATTGGATAAAAAGGATTCGCAGTTAAAACAGAAGGATACCGAATTCGAAGAAAAGACTGCGGAACTCACGCAGAAATCGGAAGAACTTGATAAAAAGACTTCCGAACTGGCTCAGAAGGAAGAAGAACTTAAAAAAGCCTTAGAAGAGAAAAGCCGGATTGAAACCGAAAGAGATCAGCTTTTGGCTGCGGACGCTGAACGTAAGCAGAAAGAAGAAGAGGCAGCAAAAGCCGATAACGGAGAAAAAGACGCCATTAACAATATGATCCGTCTTATGGACAGAACGGAGGACCTGATTGCTAAAGTAGGAACCGAATTTAACAGGAATCCGAGTACTGTATCCGAATATGAAGTGATAAAAAACACCATTGGCGGATATAATAACGAAATGGGCGCCTATATAAATGAATTTAATACGCTTACCGGTATTCCCCAGAATTTCCGTGACGCGGGAAAAGAATTCCTTGATTCTACAAAGGATTCTATTTCATCTACTCATGAACTGTTAGAATTTCTGATAGATTATCTAAAAATCACGGAAATGTTCCAGGATGTATATGATATGAATAATCTGAGCCGCTCATATGAGAATGCCGAGAAGTTCATCACGCTCATGGAAAGCTCAAAGGTGCCGGCATACATAAAGCCTATCTGGGACAGATGGAAAGATTCTATGGAAATCTCCAAAGAGGTATTAAAGAGGGTATATGAAGCTCAGACTGCTGGTGATTATCTGAGATTATCTTCTGCAAGCAATCTGCTTAACCGTCAGGTACAGATCATAAAAAATCTGATCAATGAAATGAGTGAGGTTGTGGACAGTGAGTTTGATTTCCTTAAGAACAGACAGCAGTATGCAGCAGGTCTCGTCGATCAGGCCAGATCGGCGGTTGAGCTTGACCCGGAAGCAAGGAAGGCCTACAAATTCAACTTTGATCAAAAAGGAGAAATGGTCTTAAATTATAAGGTAAAGGATGAGATATATCCTTCTCTCTATAATTCCTATAACTATGTCATATATGTGGAGGCAGGCTGTTACGGAGAGTCAAAGGATATCGTGGTTGAGTGTGAGATACCCGGACTGACACAGAAATTTGAAAACTCTTACAGGCTTGATTCGCTTGTAACACCCATCTATATTAAGCCTGTAGCGGTTGAAAGCACTCAGGATCTCAGCGTTGCATGGGATTCGACTGTGAAGATCACCGTCAAAGACAAGCAGGGCAATCTTCTTGATACCAAGTCATTCCCTGTTCATATCTGCAGCGAGAACGATTTCAAATGGTTTGATGATGAGTTTGGTGTTGCTACAAGGGATAACATCCTTTGTTTCCTGACACCTCAGTCTGAAGCAGTAACCCAGCTCAAACGTGATGCCATAGATATCCTTTCCGTTTGGACCGACGGTAAGGTTTCGGGAATTTATGGATATCAGGGGCCTGTATATGATACGTACACTGATACATATATTCAGGCAGCTGCTCTTATGTATGCTTTGTCAAATATGGGCGTCAGATATAACAATGATAATTTCTCGATTGACGGAGCAGGTCAGCATATATTGTTCCCTGCACAGGTTCTTGAGAGTAAAACGGGTCTTTGTATAGAAACCTCGCTTGTTATAGCAAGTGCGCTTCAGAGTGCGGGCTTCCACACATACCTGATATTCCCGCCCGGACATGCACAGGTAGCAGTAGAGACATGGGAAGGCTCAGGGGAGTATTTCCTGGTTGAAACGACAAAACTTCCGTGCGATGAGGACAGTATCATTGATTATGCAAATGCAATACTGAGCGGAGATATTTCGGGAGTCAGCGGAAGCGATGCTCCGGTTACTTATCTTAACAAAGAAGAATGGGCAGGATACTTAAGCAACAGTGTTGTTTATCATATAGACTGCAGTGACGGAAAACTTCTGGGTCTCACACCGTTTGCCAGATAAAAGAAAATCCTTGCAATTTTATGTAGTATAATATATAATGAACTGGTGCAGATGAAGATCGGCACCAGTTCAATTTTTTGGGTAAGAAGGGAGAATAATTATGGCAAAATATGTTTGTAGTGTATGCGGTTATGTATTTGAGGGAGATGCGGCACCTGCGGAGTGTCCCGTATGCCATGCGCCTGCAGAAAAGTTCAATAAGCAGGAAGGCGAGCTTACATGGGCAGCAGAGCATGTTGTCGGTGTGGCAAAGGGTGTCAGCGAAGATATATTAAATGATTTAAGAGCAAACTTTAACGGAGAGTGTTCAGAAGTCGGTATGTATCTGGCTATGTCCAGAGTAGCATTCCGTGAGGGATATCCCGAGATTGGTCTTTATTGGGAAAAGGCCGCTTACGAAGAGGCAGAGCATGCAGCTAAGTTTGCAGAACTGTTAGGCGAGGTAGTTACCGATTCAACAAAGAAGAATCTTGAGATGCGTATAGAAGCAGAGAATGGAGCAACAGCAGGAAAGACTGATCTTGCAAAGCGTGCGAAAGCTGCAAACCTTGACGCAATCCATGATACGGTTCATGAGATGGCAAGGGATGAGGCAAGACACGGCAAGGCATTCGAAGGACTTTACAAGAGGTATTTCGGATAAGCTTAAGTCTTTGTTAAAAGACTTGAAAATCAGGTTTTGAAAGCATAAGGGCACATATCTGTCATACGCAGGTATGGGCCCTTTTATTTTTTCTACCCTGTCAAGAAATAACATCTTAAACACAATATAGTAAATTGCCTATACTATTACTCTCTATTACACTATTAAATGGAGATTTATATGATCCTGATCTGCCGTTATTATGCGGTATGGAGGTAGTAATGAAAAAAGGAATATTTTCCAAAGCGGTTTTAAAACTGCTTGAAGAAAACGGAATAAAAGAAGACGACATATTTGCGGCTTCGCCCGTCGATATGAATACGGAATGTGAATATGCCGACGGATTTGTGGTGGTGACGCTTGAAAAACTGGCGATCATCACATCACCGCCGGATATCACCGAGGTTCGTTCATTTAAAGGCTATATGACCAAGCAGACTCCGTTGCAGAAGGATGAGAAGCAGTGGGCGTTGAAGCTGTATGAGCTTGATAAAGTGGAAGCCTTAAAGACAGAGCTTCAGGTGGCATGCAGCGTTCTGGTAGCGGATATTGACGGTATAACTTACAGACTTATCGCATTCTCAAATCTATACAAGAGAGAGATGCATAAGCTGATAAGAACATTTGACCGTTTAAGTGCCGAGCTTAAGAGTGGTGATAAAAAAGAAGGCGGTCCCGGCGGAGAATTTAAAAAGGATGAGGATAGCGGATTATCAAAGGAAGAACGTCTTGAAAAGATAAAGACCTACGGTAAGGAAGAGGAAGGCGAGAAAAACGAATACTGTCCTATTTGCGGCATGATGTATCCCGACAGGAGCAGAAAGGTATGTCCGAGATGTATGGACAGGAAATCAATCTTTTTCAGGGTGCTCGGATATTTCAAGCCTTACAGAGGCAGGATAGCGGTCATGTTTACATGCTATATCCTGACTTCGCTTTTAAATCTGGTATGGCCCTATCTTAACGGTACGATCCTTTATGATAAGGTTCTTGCAAAGAACAATGAGTTTTTAAAACAGTTCGGCATAGAGGACAGTAAGTACATTACAGCCCTGTTGATGGTGGTTCTCACGATGCTTATGACAAGGGTTACGCTCATTTTCATAAATATGCTTCAGGGTGTATTTGCAGCTAAGATAGTTACCGGTGTTGTATGTGACATGAAAAAGAGCATTTTCGGGAATATGGGAAAGCTGTCGATAAGCTTTTTCAGATCACGTCAGACGGGAAGTCTTATGACGCGTGTCATGAGTGATGCGGACAGAGTTACGGGTTTCTTCATAGACGGATGTCCTTACATATTTATTAACGGACTGATGATCATCGTTTCACTGGTAATGATGTTCAGTATAAAGTGGCAGATGACACTTATGGTCATTTTCATTATGCCTTTCGTAATGCTTATAGGCTTGAAGCTGAGACCTAAGGTTTGGACTCAGTTCGGACACAGGCACAGAGCCGAGCGTGCGGTAAACAGCCAGGTAAACGATAACCTGACCGGAGCCAGGGTTGTAAAGGCTTTCGGGCAGGAGAACAGGGAGACAAACAGATTTGAGAAGAATAACCTAAGGTTAAGGGATGCCGAGATGAGCATCGTCGGGACGCAGAATCTTGTAAGAGGTTCTTACTCGGGCATATTTGAGTTCCTGAATATTTCTGTATGGCTTATCGGTGTTTATCTGATAATGGTAGCAGGAGAGATAGAGCTTGGAGTACTCATTACTTTTGTAGGTTATATAGGACAGCTCCAGGGTCCCATAAACTTTTTCTCGAGAATATTCCACTGGTGGGCCGACAGTATGAACAGTGCCCAGAGAATGTTTGAGATAATTGATTCCGTACCGGAGATCAGAGAGGCGGAAAATCCCAAGACACTCGAGGATCCTAAGGGAAGGATAGAGTTAAAGAATGTATCCTTCGGATATGAGGTAAACCGTCCTGTTTTAAAGGAACTTAATCTTGAAATAAAGGAAGGCAGCATGCTGGGGATCGTAGGACGTTCCGGTGCGGGAAAGACCACGCTGGTAAACCTTATCTCGAGAATGTATGATCCGCAGGAGGGACAGATACTTATTGACGGTACCGATATAAAGGATCTGTCGTTCAAGTCCTTAAGAAGAAACGTTGCGATGGTTTCTCAGGAGACCTATATATTCATGGGAACCGTTGAGGAAAACATAGCGTATGCTAATCCTTCGGCTTCACATGCCGATGTTATACGTGCGGCTAAGCTTGCGAGTGCTCATGAATTCATAATGAGGATGCCCGACGGGTACGATACCAGGATAGGTTCCTCGGGCAGGGAGCTTTCGGGCGGAGAGAAGCAGCGAATTTCAATAGCAAGAGCGATACTCTCAAATCCCAAGATACTGATACTCGATGAAGCAACAGCTTCTGTTGATACTGAAACCGAGAGGGATATACAAAGATCGATCGCATATCTTATAAAGGGAAGGACGACGATATCCATAGCGCACAGGCTTTCAACCTTAAAGGATGCGGACTATCTTGTCGTAATAGATAACGGGAAGATAACGGAACGCGGAACCCACAAGGAGCTTGAGGAGCTTAAAGGAACGTATTTCAAGCTTATGGAACTGCAGCGTAAGGCGCTGTCACTTAGAGGCGTTATGGAATAGTTTTTTATGGAAAGGAATAAAAATGGGAAGATTTGACAGAAACAGAGGCGGCTTTGACGGTGGTGAGGATTTCAATCTCGAACAGATGGAGAAAGAAACCGAAGAGATGCTGAAGATGCGTTTTCTCGATAAAAAGAATGCCGAGTTTAAGGCTACCGGCGGAGGATTCATATCGCTCAAGGTAGGCGATGAAGAGTATAAGAGGGTACAGGTCGTGAGGATGTTTCCTTTCACCGACCCCGATCATTATATTTCAATAAGGACATCGGATGAGAATTCAAAGGAAATAGGGATAATAAAGGATTTAAAGGATGTTACGAAGGAAACGGCAAAGCTCCTGACGGATCAGATGAACATCAGGTATTTTACGCCGGTCATCACTAAGATCATAAACATTAAGGATGAATACGGTTATGCATATTTCGATGTTGTGACCGACAGGGGTGAATGCAGGTTCACCATAAACATGGGAGGCAGCTCGGTGGTACATCTGACCGAAACGAGGATACTTATTTCGGACGTGGATGAAAACAGGTTTGAAATTCCGGATGTAATGGCACTGAGCACTGCCGAAAGAAAGAAGCTTGATCTGTTCCTGTGATAACGGGCTTAAACTGTTTCATGGGGATGTTTGGGATACGATCGGAGATCAAAAATGATACTGAAATATGATTTAAAGGACTCATATGTCGGGCTTTTAAAGCTTGAACCCGAAGAGACCGTTGTTTACTGCGTGCCGTATGACATTGCGGATGACGGCGGCTTTTTGAGGGATTCATATGTAGTCATCACGGAAAAACGGCTCTTTGTAATAGAAGAGGGAGTCTTGAAAAAAGAACTTAAGCTGGATGAAATATCCGAAGTTATAAGCGAGCCGATGATAGCCTGCGGAGTGCTTTTCTACACTCAGAAAACCGGAGAAAGCAAGGATGATTTTTCCGAAAACATACTTGTTCGGTTTTCGTCAAAGCATCTTTCAAGATTTGCATATATTTCAAGGGGCTGCAGACTGTTAAAGGAAAACCCCGAGGCAAGGGTTTTCAGTAATGAGAGTGAAACAACCTGTCTTAAATGCGGAAGAGCCCTGCCCGGGACAAAGGTGTGCCCGAGATGTTCAAACAAAAAACGGGGCATGGTACATGAGCTAAAAACCATGATAGCTCCTTATAAGAAAACCATGGGTGTGATCATGATCTTCATGCTCCTTGCGACATGTGTGACACTGTTCAATCCGTCAATGCAGAAGGTGCTGATAGATGATGTGATAAAGAATGGTGATAAAACCTTCTTAAGTGCTCTGCCGGTGTTGTTGGCTATGTTTGCTATGAGCGGCGGCATCATATTGATAAACATCATGAAATACTATCTGTGTTCAAAGCTCGGAGCAAATGTCAGCACGGATCTGAGAAGAAAGCTGTATCAGAAGATCCAGCTTCTCTCACTGTCGTTTGTTAATGACAGAAAACCCGGTGAGCTTATGAACAGGGTGGTAAACGATACGGCAAGAGTAAAGGAATTCATAAACGATACGGCATGTGACCTGCTTACGGTCGGGGTTATCTTCGTATTTGATGTAGTGTTCATGCTTATCTTAGACTGGAAGCTTGCGCTGCTTGCATTTGCTTTCATACCCGTGACGGTTCTCATATCAATGAGCTTCAGGAAATTTGTCCATAGGCGTTTTCATATGCAGTGGGTGAAATCAGATAAGATCCACAGCAATCTGCAGGATGTTATCTCCGGCATGTCGGTAGTTAAATCCTATGGTAAGGAAGAAGAGGAGTCACAGCACTTTAACGAAACGGCCGAGGAATTTAAGGAAGTTCAGTTCAATAACGAGAAGTTCTGGGCGGTATTCTTTCCGGCTATGCAGTTCATGGTCAGTGTGGGAGTTTATTTTGTAACCTACTTTGGTGGAGTAAAGGTGCTTGATGAGACCAAGACGGTTGGAGAACTTATACAGTTCATAACATATTCTTCAATGCTTTACCAGTATGTCGGCTGGCTGACGAACCTGCCGAGACAGCTTATGAACCTTGTGACAAGCATGGAGCGTATCGGTGATATAATGGATCAGGAGCCGGATATCTTTGATACGGATAAATCGGTTGAACTTGCTGTAAAGGGACATGTAGAGTTTAAGGATGCTTCCTTCGGATATAAGTCATATAAACCCGTACTTGACGGTATTTCTCTTGACGTAAAGCCCGGTGAGATGATAGGTCTTGTCGGAGCTTCCGGTACAGGAAAATCCACCCTGATAAATCTTATCATGCATCTTTACGAGGTGGATAACGGTGAGATACTTATCGACGGTGTGAATATCAGAGACATAAAGCTTGAGAACTATCATTCGCAGATAGGTGTCGTACTTCAGGAGACATTTCTGTTTACGGGTACGATACTTAACAATATAAGATTTGCACGTCCGGATGCAACCTATGAGCAGATTATTCAGGCGGCAAAAATGGCTAATGCACATGAGTTCATTTGCAGGACTCCGGATGGATATAATACTTACTTAAGTGAGCGAGGATTCAATCTTTCCGGAGGTGAGAGGCAGAGGATCGCGATTGCAAGGGCGATACTGAATAATCCCAAGCTGCTCATCCTTGATGAGGCTACCGCAAGCCTCGATACCGAAAGCGAATATCTGATCCAGAAGGCTTTGGAAAGACTGACTAACGGCAGAACGACCTTTGCCATAGCGCACAGGCTCTCCACACTTAAAGATGCTGACAGGCTCGTGGTCATAGATAATCATCACATAGCCGAGGTTGGCACTCATGACGAGCTTATGGCCAAGGGCGGCATATACGCCGGACTTGTAAACGCCCAGCTCGAGATGAATGCGGAAATATGATTCTTTTTTCCTCCAAACACCGAGAAGAAGCGATTTTATTTAAAAAATCGCGGGATTAGTTACTGTCATTCTGAGCGAAGCGAAGAATCTTTGGTCTTTAAGGAATAAGATTCTTCGCTGATGCTCAGGATGACAAAATTTTTTCCCTTTAGCTACTCGCCACTTTGAACATTCTGTCATTATATTTTGAAACCGTTTCAACAGCATATTTTATGGATTCTTCCAAGAGCTCCTTTGAAATGATGCTGTTCCTGAAAGGTATGGCAACCCTGAATACTACTTTGCCCTTTTCTTCGTTATAATCGTAATTGCCTGCATAGAGATCGTTATAGTTTATCTCACAGACAAGTCGTGCAAACTCAGAGGCCTTTGTGGGCGGTACATCAAAGGGCAGAACGGAAAACAGGGTAACCAGTCCGTTCTCGGGATATATGGATAACTTGACATGCGCTTTAAAAGGCTCGGCGTTAAAGTCTCCGTCAATCTGGTGCTTTTCTTCATTTATAACTATCGAATCCTTGCGGGCAGAGCTGTTGAATATATCCTTTCCGATGGTAAACAGCCTTGAAACCGCCATGTTTAATTCTGATTGTGTCATGGTCTTCTCCTCTTTTTTCAGAAACCTATGCGTGATTTTATTGCAAGCTTTTCGGAAAACTCCTTTTCGCTTGATGCGGCAATGAAATCTTCTTTTTTAAGTGTTATGTCCTTGTAGCCGGACATGGATGAACGCATGGCGGCTTTTGACCAGCAACGTTCATAAAGGTTACGGACAAAACGTGCATTTGCGAATTCGGCCGACTGCATGTAGTCCTTTGAAAGAGAATCAAAATATTCTGAAGCGGCATTGGCGAATTCCGTGTCATATTTAAAATGCTTTTCAACAAAGGACATGAAAATGTCATAGAGCTGTTTTCTGTCATAGCTTTCAAATTCCAGCAGGAACGGCATACGGCTTCTTAAACCGGCGTTGCCTTCCATAAGCTTGTTCATGTCATCTTTATATCCTGCCATGACTACTACCATGTCATCACGGTGGTTTTCCATCTCCGAAACCAGAGTCGTAAGTGCTTCACGCCCGTAATCGGAGTTCCTGTCGTCACCCTGATAAAGGGCATAAGCTTCGTCTATGAAGAGTACCGAACCGTATGCGTCACGACAGATGGCGGATGTCTTGGGAGCGGTCTGTCCGATGTATTCACCGCAGAGGTCACGTGCGGAGTATTCGAAGAAATAGCCGTTTCTTAAGATCCCATTTTCCCTGAAAATCTGTCCGAGTATCCTTGCAACGGTTGTTTTTCCCGTACCCGGAGCGCCTGCAAATCTCATATGCAGACAGGGCCTGTCCATGGTCTTGTTTTCTATGGCAAGCTTTACCTGAGCAACAATCTCCCGTATCCTTTCCGAGATTTTTTCCATACCTATAAGCTCGGCAAGAGCGTCAAAGCCGTCCTTTGTCTTTTTGTTAAATGTAGGAGAAAGTTCCAGGATATCGTTCTGAAGTATGAGCTTGTTATCGATAGTCTTGTCCTCTGCGTTTCCTTTCAGAGAGTCGGATTTGGCCTTGAGCCAGAGCATCTCGTATACTACCTTCATTACAGACTGGATGCCGTAAAATCTGCCGTCGCTTTTTTCCTCGCAGATCCTTGAGAAAAATACGTCCCAGACAATATCCTCTGCAGAATAGCCGGCCTGAGTTACGGCTCTGACCGCACATTCCTTGAGCTCTTCATTATTGAACGGTTGGACGGATATTGCCCTTATATAAAGGATATCCGCAAGTACTTTACGTATGCTGTTGAAGGCGTCGGGCTCGAGAAAAGGTATCCTGAAGAAGAATATATAGGACTCCTGAACAGCTACAAGCTTGGTAAGGAAGGTTTTCAGCTCGTTGTGCTTTGACTTCTCAAGATACTCGCTGATATCGAGACATACCAGCTTGTCCGTTTCGTCTTCGCTGTAAAGAGCTTCTATGGCTTCGGGGATTGTCATCGAGTCGGGCTCTGATTTTGCGGAAAGCCTGATCTCGACTACAGGCTGTTTTTCACTGAACTTGAACAGTTCAAGGTCTTCTATAAGCTGTTTGAAATCGTCAAGAGCAGTGGACAATCCGTATCCGTCATCGACGGAAATGAGGAAGTTCTGAAAGAGGAAGCTTTTGTATATCCCGTTTCTTTTTATCTGGGGAGAAACAAGAAGTATCTCTTGACAGAGTTCCTTGAACTCCTCCCAGCCGACCTTGTCTGTAATGTTTTTAAAAGAATCGTAAACTGAGGGTGCATTTGCTCCGATTTCGGAAACCTGAGCGGAAAGTATGCCGTCACAGCTTATGATATAGGTGTTTTCTTCTGTTTTGACGATAAAACGGTCTTCCGGAAGACCAACTGCTTCGATAAGTATCTGAAGTATGATCTTCCCGGCACCCTCACAACCTTCTGCCTCGGCTTTGAAACTTAAGCGTGTCAGGCTTTCCTCATCTATGAGCATATCCTGTAGTGATAAAGCCTGTATCTTATTTTTGATATCCTCTATAGGCAGAACCTCCGAATACTGTCTTGTAAGTACAAAATCGGGTTCGAGGGTAATCTGTATGTTAACTATCATTTTATATTCTCCCTTTGATTTGATACTATTATTTTACACCAAAGCGAATGAACTGTCAAAGTAAAGTTATTTATCGGGTTATAAGATCATGGACATTATTCTCCTGAAAAAGGTTGTCAAATACGGCGTTTTTTGATATACTTTAACATATGTTAAAAACTTGGGAAAACATATATCATATATTTCACAAATTGAAAAAGGAGGAGGGATAAAGTTGAAAAACAGACACGTTGGCTCGATAGGAAAAGCGCTTTTATGTATTTTGCTTTTGGTTATCGTAATGGTTTTCGGATTTACGGCATGTAAAAAGAAAAACAGATCAAACAATACTGATGACAGCAAATCCGAGAGCAGTTCTTCCGGAAAGAATACGGAAAAAGCCGAAGGCGAGGATGGTTCGGACAACGAAAACAAGGATGAAAAAACCGAAGCTGATAAGCCGGATGAAAAAATCCCGGATAACAAAGAAAATAATGAAAATAATGACAGCAATGATAACAACGGAAATAATGATACCGTCACTTATGACAATCTGGTAAATGAGGGATCGTCATATTTTTATTCGGGTGATTATACGCAGGCGATAAGTACTTTTGAAAAGGCCGTAAACTTGGATCCGTCCAGAAGCATGGCATATATACAGATGTATTATGTATATTTGAATATCGGCGACATTGATTCTGCGGAAGCTGTGGTAAACAGAGGACTCTCGAAGGTAACGGACAACACCGGCATACTTACCCTGAACATTCTCAGTGAAGGTATAAAGAAGGAGCGGGAGAAACGTAACGGTACTTCCGAAGATATTACACTTACCGTATGGTGTACATCGGATTATACTATGTATCGCAGCTCATTTACCAACGCGATAACGGATATGCAAACGAGATTCCCGAATATTCATGTTAAAACGGAAAGCTTTGAGATCGAAGCCTATAAAGAAAAACTTAAGGCTGCGGTACAGTCGGACGATCTGCCCGATATCTTCTCTACGTGGACAGGTTCCTTCTTAAAGGAGTTTGTGTCTAAGGACAGGATATATTGTCTTGATGATGCTTTGAAGGATTACATAGGAAAAGACATAGATAAAGGAAAGTTTAGTTCCGCGACATTTGGCGGAAAGATATACGGTGTCCCGATGAATATGAATGTCGCTGTTCTCTTTGCCAATATGGATATATTGGAAAAGGTCGGATATTCTTATATACCGCAGACGTATGAAGAATTAGTGGACTGCTGTGACAGGCTTCTTGAGGCAGGGATCACACCTTTTGGCTGTACCGGTAATGGGGTAGAGACTTGGTGCGTATCCGAATATTTTGAGTCTATGGCTGAAAAAATCATCGGGGCGGATTCACTGAGAAAAATGTTTATAGGAGAAGAAACGTATGATAACAGCGGATTGGCTTTGGCGGTGGATCTGCTTTGCGGCATGATCGGGCATGGATATTTTGATCCCAATGCTGTGAATCTGGGTAATGAAGAAGTCAAGGACAATTTTATCAAGGGACAGTATGCCTTTTATCTGAACGGTTCCTGGAATTGTGCCGATTTCTGTTATCGCGCCGGCTTTAAGATACAGGTTGCGGAATTCCCTGTTATAAACAGTTCGGAAGCATCGCTCGGACAGTTTGTCGGAGGACCGTACGAATGTCTTTCTGTTGCCCAATCTTCCCGTTATGCATCTGCTGCGGCAGAATATGCCGTTGAGCTTGCAAAAGCAGTCAGTCATTACGGATATCTTGAAGGCGTGGGGCTTCCCGCATGGAACGTAGATTATGATGACAGTGCGGTTAATTATATTGCCAGACAGGCGGCTGAACTTTGTAAAAATGCCGAATTCTCATGTTTTGCCGATTGTACTATGACGGCTGATGAAACCGTGATTTATTACAAATATTTATCGCTTGTTTTTTACGGCGGAATTAACGGCGGAGAATTCATTAAAGGACTTACTTCTGATATAAGGTAAAAAAGAAAATGCCGGAGATTGGCGGATATGATCTAACCGCTTATCTCCGGTACTTTTCTATGGAAATTTGCATATGCAGCTCTATCTGTTGTTATCTCTTACAGGGTAATCATTGTTGCAATTGTTGTAATTATTGCTGTTGTAATTATTGTAACCGTTGTTATAGTTGTTATGATTATTGTTATAATCATAATTGTTATAACGGTTATAATCGTTCTGCCCCATATCCTGCGGCATGATCAGACCAAAGATAAAATATAGAAGAAGTCCCGAACCGAAACAGCAAATCGCTATTGCCCAAATGATCCTTACAAGTGTCGAATCGATGTGCAGATATTGAGCGATACCGCCGCATACGCCTAAGATTTTTTTATCCCTGCTGCTTTTAACCAATCTTGTTCCCATAATAACCCTCCTGTGTCCATGCCGGTAGACATGGCTCATTATATTTTTATAGTATTCGCACCGGATCCGATGTCCGCCGTGTTTCTTTTGTTTATGTGCTTATTATACTACCTTAAAAACTTTTTTACAGATGTTATGATGGAGAAATAAACGTGTTGTTTTCCCTTCGTAAAGCGAAATAAAAACAATCTTTTTATCGGAAACCGATTGACAAAAGAAGAATTACATATTATAATTGCGCTAGCTCTGACACCGAAACAGTTGTTAAGGTGAAAGAAAATGCAGTATACGGTATGTTCCGGCACGGGAAAGATATGTTCTGCCTGATGTCGCATGATCGTGAAGCAAATTCTGTTTGCTTACAGATATTTCTTTAATAAAGAAAGATCATCTGTAAATAGCAAATGAACACAAAGGATAAAACTGCATGTAAATGAATTGACAATTTTCGGGTATCAGGGCTGCATCCGCTTGGAAGCAGTCCTTTTTAAATTGTTGGCTGAGCAAACGGTCACATAAGAGAGATTGCTCTTGAAATGTCCGATAAATATACTTAAAAAACGGAGAAAAGAAAATGAAAAGCAGAGTTGCAGTAATATCGATAATACTTGAAGATGTTTCCTCGGTAGAGAAACTAAATTCCATCCTTTCAAAATACCGGGAGAGGATAATCGGGAGGATGGGACTTCCATACAGGGAAAAGAACGTTAATATTATATGTGTTGCCGTAGATGCTCCCGAGGATGAAATAAACAGTATGACGGGGCAGATAGGCCGGTTAAACGGAGTATCAGCGAAAACAAATTATTCAAATGTAATGTCTGAATTGGATGGATAGTATTTTTACGGCAGATTATTAAGGGGCTGACTAAGGTGAAAAAAAAGACAATTATAATACTGATCATACTTCCTGTTATAACAGCACTTGCAAGTTTATGTATCGGAAGGAATTCCGTAAGTCCGGCAGATGTATTTAAGGCATTGACAGGTTCACAGGACATACAGGGAAGCGTCAGGATAACCATTCAGAACATAAGACTTCCCAGAATCCTGCTTGGTCTGTTATGCGGCGCGGGACTTTCGGTTGCAGGCTGCAGCTTTCAGGGATTTTTCTCAAATCCTCTGGCAACTCCGGATACAATGGGAGTTGCGGGTGGCGCAAGCTTCGGTGCAGCGCTTGGACTGCTGTTTGGATTTAACATGATCGGAGTACAGGTTTTATCCCTTTGTATGGGACTGGGCGCGGTTCTCATGACCAGGCTTGCAGCTTCGGGAAGGGAGCATGGACCGGCAGTGCTCATAATTTCAGGCATAATGGTCGGAGCGCTTTTTTCGGCGCTGGTTTCACTGGTTAAATTTATTGCTGATGCGGAATCACAGCTTCCTGCCATCACCTATTGGCTGATGGGGAGCCTGGGGAGTGCGGGATATAAAAATCTTGCCATAGGAGCTCCGGTGATCATAGCCGGGATTGTTGTGATCTTTCTTCTCAGGTGGAGGATGAACCTGCTCTCTCTTTCGGAGGACGAGCTTACCGCTTCAGGGACAAACGTAAAGCTTTTAAGGTCTCTGGTTGTCATTTCTGCAACGGCTGTGACAGCATCAGTGATTTCCATGTGCGGCCAGGTAGGCTGGGTAGGCCTTATCGTACCGCATATGTGCAGGCTGATCTGGGGACAGGATAACAGAAAGCTTATACCCGCTTCGATATGTATCGGGGCAGCGTTCATGGTAATAGTCGATACGGTTGCCAGATCTGTTAGTGCGTCCGAGATACCGGTGTCAATACTTACTGCGATCATCGGTGCCCCTTTCTTTATCATGATACTTACATCAAGGAAGAAATTGGTGTCTGTTTAAATTGATAAAATGATGTTAAGTAGCTGTCATTCTGAGCGAAGCGAAGAATCTTAAGCTTTATCAGATAACATCCTTCGCTGACACTTAGGATGACAGATTAAAAGGATTGCTGTTATAAATTGGGTTTAGATAAGCCAAATGCGGTTCATTGGGTGGAAAAATGAAAATACAGACCGAAAATGCTTCGTTTTCTTATGAAAACAGAAAAGGTGGCAGGACAATCTTTGATAAAGTTAATACGTCCCTTGACGGAGGACGGATAATGGCGATACTTGGGCCTAACGGAAGCGGAAAGACAACGTTCTTAAGATGCCTTATGGGAATGCTGAAGTGGACGGACGGGAGAAGTCTTTTTGACGGGCGGGATACAAATACCATGAGCCCCAAAGAGTTCTGGGAAAAGGTCAGCTATGTTCCTCAGCAGCGCATGGCAACTTCCGGATATTCAGCATTTGAAAACGTGCTTCTTGGCAGGAGCGGGCAGGTGTCGTTTTTTGGAACGCCGGGGAAAGCCGATATCGAGGCAGCGGAAGGAATAATGGAAGAACTTGGCATCATCGAATACAGAAACAGACCGTGCAGTTCTTTAAGCGGAGGAGAGTTTCAGATGATTCTGATAGCAAAGGCATTGGTTTCCAACCCAAAGCTTCTGATACTTGACGAGCCCGAATCGGGGCTTGATTTCAGAAACCAGCTGATAGTCCTGAACACCTTGGACAGATTAAAGGAGAAAGGCATAAGCTGTATATTCAATACACATTACCCGAAACACGCTCTTCAGAAAGCGGATGTTTCACTGATACTCGGAGGCGAAAAACCGATATTCGGGAAGACCGGGGAAGTGGTTAATGAAAAGAATATTGAGAACGTGTTCGGTGTCAGGGCTGTAATAAACGAGTTGGTGGTGGACGGTGAGACCATAAAGAATATCGTCCCCCTGTATGTGACCGGCAGGAAGGATTAAGTGTTGTCCTGCTGAATCGGTTAGTAATCATGTTTTGTCATCCCGAGCGTCAGTGAAGGATCTTATCGCGTAAGGTTAAAAGATTCTTCGCTTCGCTCAGAATGACATCTGTAAATGGTTGTTCATAACAGGCTTATCGGGAAAGGAAAAAAGGTTCGTTTCCCGGAGAAATGAATTATGAGGTGACAAACTATATGAGAAAGATAGCAATATACGGAAAAGGCGGAATAGGAAAATCGACTACGGTTTCGAATGTGGCTGTAGCCCTAAGCAGGAAGGGTTATAAGGTCATGCAGATAGGCTGTGATCCCAAGGCTGATTCAACCATGGCACTCAGGAAGGATAAGGAGATAAAAACGGTGCTCGATCTTATCCGGGAGAAAAAGAATGACTTTGATCATACGGATATGGTGACGGTAGGCGCGGAAGGCGTGCTGTGTGTTGAAGCGGGCGGACCTACGCCGGGAGTAGGATGTGCCGGAAGAGGTATAATAGCGGCACTTGACAAGCTGAAAGAAAAAGGAGCCTACGAAATATATAAACCTGATATCGTATTATACGATGTTCTCGGAGATGTTGTGTGCGGCGGATTTTCAATGCCTATGCATGCAGGCTACGCCGACTGCGTATATATTGTAACCTCGGGAGAAAACATGGCGATACATGCAGCTGCAAACATAGCAATGGCCATAGATAATTTCAGGTCGAGAGGATATGCTTCACTGGGCGGGCTGATACTAAACCATCGCGATGTTAAGAATGAAAGACAGAAGGTAGAAGAGCTTGCCTCGGACTTTAATACTCAGATTATAGGTGAGCTTACCCGAAGCGAAACGGTAAGCCTTGCAGAGGAACTCGGAAAGACTGTCATGGAAGCATTCCCCGACAGTGACATGGCAAGAGAATATGAAGCGCTTGCGGATAAGCTTATAGGATATTAAGGTCAAAAGCCCAAACACCGGGAAGAAGCGATTTACTTTGAAAAATCGCGGCATCCGGGGTGAAAAAAATTTGAAGAGAAAGGGACGTCGTGATCCGACCGGATAAGATATGCTGAAAAGAGTTGGAAATAAAGAAATAACTGAAGACGGTTCAGTGATAAGACTGGGGGATTCGGTTTTTCCCGCACCTTTTAAAAGCGGGCTTGAATATGCTTCGCCGGCAAGAGGAACTTGGAACATTGTACATACGGGTATGCTCGTCCCGGAAACACATGAGATATTCGTTTGCGCGGCAAGCTGTTTGAGGGGTGTGGTGCTTACGGCTGCAGAGATGGATGCCATGGACAGATTTTCGACCGTTGAGGTACGCGAAAACAACCTATTGGAAGGAAATCTTGAGGAACTGTTGATCGATGGGGTAAGCGACATCATAGTAAAGCTTGGGCAAAAACCGCCCGCAGTTCTTGTTTACACAAGCTGTGTGCATCATTTTACGGGATGCGACTGGAAGGTCATGTTCGGAACTTTAAGAGAAAGGTTTCCGGATATTGATTTTGTCGACTGCTATATGAACCCGACGTTGAGAAAGAGCGGGCTTACTCCGGATCAGATTATGCGTAGGCAGCTTTATTCACTGCTTAAACCTCGCAAAACGAACAGGAACGCTGCGGCAATAATAGGAAACGACCTGCCGACAAACAAGAACTCTGAGATTATTTCCGTTCTTAAGAAGTGCGGGATGAAGCTCCATGAGATAACCTCCTGCAAAACGTATGAAGAATACCAGGAGATGGCGGAGAGCAGTTTTTATATAAGCTATTATCCTTCCGCACGTGCGGGTGGGGACGAACTTGAAAAGAGACTTGGCGGGAAACACATATATCTTTCTTACAGCTGGGATTATGATAAGATAACGGATGCTCTTAACCGGCTTGAAATGCTGATGAGCGAAAACAAAGAAGATGATGCTTTTGAAAGCTTAAATGGATTTGTAAAAGAAAAGGCGGAATGCGAGAAGGCGTTTGACGAAGCCTTAAAGCTTATCGGGGATACTCCGATTGCGATAGATTACACATTTTGCCCGAGTATTACAACTGTTGCAAAAGCTCTCCTTGAACATGGCTTTAATGTCAGAAGGCTGTATGTGGACAGTTTCATAGGAGAAGAGAAGGAGGAATATAACTTCCTTAAGGAAAAATATCCCGAACTGATGCTTTATGCGACGGTCAATACCAAGTCAAGGTTCATGGCTCCGACCGGTGGCAGCGTGAGTGAAAAATGGCTTGCGATAGGTCAGAAAGCGGCATATTTCCTGGGTACGGAAAATTTTGTCAACATTGTCGAGGGCGGCGGCATGTTCGGTTTTGAGGCTGTGAAAGACACCTTGGAGCTTATGAAGGAAGCGTTTCTTAACGAAAAGGACATGAGAAAACTTGTACAGATAAAGGGTATGGGCTGCGGTTGCTGCGGTGAATGAAAGGAGAAAGGATTTGAAACAGACTTCGGGATTTATATCCACGTATTCCGCTGATACATTCGGCGTATGTTCGGCTTTGTTTGAGCTTGGCGGCATGGTGGTCATGCATGATGCTTCCGGATGTAACTCGACATATACGACGCATGATGAGCCGCGCTGGTATGATATGGACAGCATGGTCTATATTTCCGGACTTACTGAGATAGAAGCGATAATGGGTGATGATGCAAAACTGATAGCAGATATTACGGAAGCGGCAAAAGAACTCAGTCCCAGATTCATTGCCATAGTGGGAACACCGATCCCCGCCATGACGGGCTTTGATTTTGACGCTGCCTCGGCAGTGATAACGGCTGAAACCGGGATACCGGCGTACGGTTTTAAGACTACCGGTATGAGATCGTATATTTACGGAGCCGGAGAGGCATTCCTTAGGATTGCCGACTGTATGGTAAACAGGAATATAACAAGATCGGAGAATCAGTCGGTGAATATCCTTGGGCTCACACCTCTTGATTTTTCGATAAACAAAAGTGCGGAATCCATTATCGGTCATTATGCGAAAAAGGGATATGATATCATTTCGACATGGGCCATGGGGTGCACGTTGGAGGATATGAAAAAAGCAGGAGGCGCGCATATGAATCTGGTTGTTTCCGAGACGGGACTCCCGGCGGCCGTGCGATTAAAGGAACTGTTTGGTACGCCTTATTCGGTAGGTGTACCCGTTGGAGGAGAGGATATCGATATAACGGACATGTATCCGGCAGGAGATCCGGAAAAGAACAGATCGGCTGTTTTTTCGTCAGGAGACGGGGATGTTAAGGTGCTGATAATAGGTGAGGGCGTTTCCTCAAAATCACTTGCTAAATACCTGAATATAAAGACAGGCAGGAGCGTTGCTTCACTTACCGCCACAGACTTAAGCGAGGATGAGATATCAGAGACGATAAACGGTTATAAGAACCTGGAAACGGTTATCGCAGATCCGCTTTTTAAACCTTTGTGCAAATCATACGGAGATGAAAAAGGGATGAGCTTTGTCTCTCTTCCTCATGAAGCGTTTTCGGGAAGATTGTACAGGAAAGACATACCGGATCTTATAAAAGATGCAAACGAAATACTTAAAAGTATTCGGAAATAAAAAACAAATTACAAGGAGATAATGAAATGAAGAAACTATTGGCATTATTACTGGTATTAACGCTGTCTTTGGGAATTACGGCATGTTCATCGGAAGAAAAAAAAGAACCTGCCGCAGCGGAAGGAAAACATGTGGTAACGGATCATGCGGGAAATCAGGTTGAGGTTCCGAACACGATCAACCGTATAGTTGTTGCGGATATTTATCCGATGGCATCGGTGCTTACGGTATTCTTTGATTCGGCAGAGAAGATCGTAGGAATGGCACCTCCATGTATGAGTGCCGCAAAGAACGGGCTTTTGGGAGAGCTTTATCCCGAAATCTTAAATGCAAAGACGGATTTCATCGACGGTACGAACGTTAATGTCGAGGAGCTGATGAAGCTCAATCCCGATATCGTATTCTACAGTGCCGGAAGCAAGGAGGAAGGCGAGGTTTACAAGAATGCCGGCATACCCGCAATTGCCATTTCTCCCGGAAAATGGGGTTATGATGCAATAGAGACTTTAAACCAGTGGATTGATACACTTGTTCAGTTATTTCCCGAAAACAACAAGTCGAAAACCGTAAGGGAGTATTCGGAAAATACATATAAGCTTGTTCAGGACAGAGTAAAGGATCTTTCCGCCGATAAAAAGGTTAAGGCATTTTTCCTGTTCCAGTATTCCGATTCGAATATTATGACCAGCGGAAAGAAGTTTTTCGGTCAGTGGTGGTGTGACGCCATCGGTGCGGTGAATGCTGCCGAAGAGCTTGAAAACGACAACTCCGTAGCCGTAAACATGGAACAGATTTATTCGTGGAATCCCGAGATGATCTTCATCACGAATTTTAATACGGCATCTCCCGACAATCTGTACAATAACTCGATAGGAAATTATGACTGGAGTGAGATCAATGCGGTAAAGAACAAAAAGGTTTATAAGATGCCGCTCGGGATGTACAGGAGCTATACCTGCGGAGTTGATACGCCCGTAACGCTTCTCTGGCTGGCAAAGACAGCTTATCCGGATCTTTTTGAGGATATAAACATAACTGATGAGACAGTAAAATACTATAAAGAAGTCTTTGGTATAACGCTTACGAACGATCAGGCGGAAAAGATATTTAAACCCGTGAGCGAAGCGGGAACAGGTTTTGCGGGAAACGGAAAATAATGGTTTTCGGAGTCACAAAGGAGCATAATCCTTGTGACTCCTATATTTTTCTTGACATTTTTTGATTATGACTGTAAAATGAAATTCGGATCCTTGGGGAAACTTAAACGTACTGACAGTTTGCCGATAAAGATTACCCTTTTGTATAGAGGTGAAAAAATGGCTGTTTTGGTAAAAAACATTATGGAAAAACTGGTAATAGATAAATTGGATCAGATGATGCCAAGTCTTGGCTGCTGTTCCTGTGATATCTGTAAGACCGATATCCTGTGCTATGCATTGAACAGGATAAAACCCAAGTATGTTTCTACCGAACAGGGTGAACTCCTTTCAAGAGTTGATTCCATAAGTGTCAGTTACGGAGCTGCGATCATGACAGAGCTTGTTGCAGGCGCTGAGATTGTCAGAAAAAATCCCCGTCACAAAGTATAAATTTAAGTGATACAAGACCATATATTGTCTTTGTCTGGATCTGTTCGCATTATAGACCGATCGTATCGGTTGGTCTTATCATTGATATCTGAGATATAACCTGATTGTATTTAGATCTTTATAAGATTCCCTATAAAAACATTTGAATGGAGATAGGTTTATGGATTATACTTCTATGACTGTCGCACAACTTCGTGGTATTGCAAAAGAAAAAGGCGTTAAAAAGGCAACCTCTCTTAAGAAACAGGAACTTTTGAACGCACTTAACGAACTTGAAGAACAGAAAAATGCCGCTGAGATAAAAGAGGCTTCAGCAGTCCTTGAAGCGACTGCCGCTGTAGCATCAGGCGGGATGTCGGACAAAGAAGCGGAAAATGATAACGATAAGATTGAAATCGATACGGAAAGCATAGAAAGTGACGCGGCTTTGGCAGACGCGTCGGAAGATTCCTATGAAGAGGACTATGATGAAGAGCCTGCAGTAAATATAGTTAATGAGGAAGGACCGGAGGCGGAAGTAAACGGAAACGTTTCCGAAGAAAACGGGGAACAGGCATCATCCGGAGAGGAAACTCAACTGAGGAAAAAGGAAACTTTCGGTTATAACAGGGGAGATACAAAAGAGGGTATCCTGGAGATCATGCCGGACGGATACGGTTTTATAAGAAACATGGACTGCCTTCCGAGTGATATGGATGTTTATGTCGGTCGTGAGCAGATAAGGAAGATGAACCTTAGAAAGGGCGACCTTATCGTATGTCTCGTAAAGCAGAAGATACAGGGCGAAAAATTTAATGCCATGCTTTACTGTAAGACCGTAAACGGATTAAGACCTTACGAGGATGGCAGAAGGCCGAAATTTGAGAATCTTACACCGATATTCCCTCATGAGAGGATCAGGCTGGAAACTCCCGGGTGTTCTCCCGCTATGAGGATAATGGATATCCTGTCCCCTATAGGAAAGGGACAGAGAGGTATGATCGTTTCACAGCCGAAAGCAGGAAAGACTACCCTTTTAAAGCAGATAGCAAATGCCATAACAACAAACAATCCCGAGATACAGCTTCTCATACTGCTTATTGATGAGCGTCCCGAGGAGGTTACCGACATAAAGGAATCTATCGAGGGAGAGAATGTTACCGTAATCTACTCAACATTTGACGAGACACCCGATAACCACAAGAGAGTTGCCGAGATGGTTATTGAGAGAGCAAAGAGAATGGTGGAGCAGAAAAAGGATGTTGTTATCCTTCTTGACAGTATCACGCGTCTTGCACGTGCATATAATCTTACCTGTACTGCAAGCGGAAGGACTCTTTCCGGCGGTCTCGATCCGGCGGCTCTTCATATGCCGAAGAAGTTCTTCGGTGCGGCAAGATGTATGAGAGAAGGCGGCAGTCTTACCATTCTTGCGACCGCGCTTGTTGAAACCGGAAGCCGTATGGACGATGTTGTATTTGAAGAATTTAAGGGAACCGGCAATATGGAGCTTGTTCTTGACAGGAATCTTTCCGAAAAGAGGATATTCCCTGCTATAAATCTTCCAAAGTCAAGCACGCGCCGGGATGATCTGCTGCTTACCCAGGATGAGCAGGAGGCTAATGAAATAATCCGACATGCGTTTAACTCCGGAAGGGCCGAAAGCGTCGTAGAGAAGATAATCAGCGTATTTTCGAGAACGAGAAACAACAAAGAGTTCTGCGGTATGGTAAAGAAGACAAAGCTCTTATAAAAATCTTTGTGAAAAATCAAAAAATTTCTTGCATTTTTCATCTGAGCGTGATATAATCTGTTTCACTGTGTATCTGAAAGATAAGAAAATCAGTAAAAGATGAGGTGAAAAAATGAGAGAGAATGTACAGCCTACATATTATCAGGCAAAAGTTACATGTAACTGCGGTAACGAGTTCGTGACCGGTTCTACAAAGAAGGAAATCCACGTAGAAATCTGTTCAAAGTGCCATCCTTTCTATACAGGACAGCAGAAGTCAGTTCAGGCTCGTGGTGCTATTGATAAGTTCAACCGTAAGTATGGTCTGGGAAATAATTAGAATTTATCACTGAAGATTAAAGGTTGAGGTTATATTTTGCCTCAGCCTTTTTGGTTTATAATCGGTAATGAGAGAGAAAAACATTTCATTACACATATCTACAGGAGGAAGGAAAGCTCATGAAAGCATCCGGAATAGGTGGACAGGCTCTTATGGAAGGCGTTATGATGAAAAACGGTAACCATTATGCCTGCGCGGTTAGAAAGCCCGACGGAACCATAGAAGTGGATGACCAGCATACCACTTCCATAGGAGACAAATATAAGATATTTAAGCTTCCCATTATCAGAGGCGTTGTTACGTTCATAGAGTCGCTGACCATTGGTGTGAAGACTCTTACCTGGTCCGCAAGCTTTTTCGAAGAAGATGAAGAAACAGACAAGAAGGATAAGGAAGCTGAAATTAAGATAAATACCGATGAGACCGGCGAACAGCTGCCCGGACAGAATGCGGAACAGGAAAATACGGCTGAAGCTGTGCAGCAGCAGTCATCACAGATAAATAAAGCACCCAAGAAGGAAAAGAAAAAGGGTGAAGGTCTTATGATGGCGCTTCTGGTCGTACTGGCAATAGTTTTTGCCGTCGGACTGTTTATGATCCTGCCGTATTTCATATCTACATTATTAAAGAAGGTCATAGAATCGCAGCTCCTTCTTGCAACAATCGAAGGACTTATACGTATAACACTGTTTATCGGCTATGTTGCAGCCATCTCATGCATGAAGGATATAAGAAGGGTGTTCATGTATCACGGAGCTGAGCACAAGTCCATCAACTGCGTTGAAAACGGATATGAGCTTACCGTCGAGAATGTCAGGAAATGCTCAAAAGAACACAAAAGATGCGGAACGAGCTTTATACTTATAGTAATGGTTTTCAGTATCATACTGTTCATGTTTGTAAGATTTGATTCGACAATACTGATGGTAGCGGGCAGACTGATACTGATACCCCTTATTGCAGGTCTTTCATATGAATTCCTGCGGCTTGCCGGAAGATCCGACAACAAGGTCATTAACATATTGAGCAAGCCGGGTCTTTGCCTGCAGAAGCTCACAACCCGTGAGCCCGACGATTCCATGATCGAATGTGCAATTGCTTCCGTAGAGGCGGTTTTTGACTGGAAGGAGTTCCAGGAAAAATTAAAAGCTGAGGAAGAAGAGGCAAGGCAGAGCAAGGAGTCACAGAAGGCAAGGAGAAGAAAGGAACGCGCCGAGGAAATACGTTTGAGACGTGAGGCCAGGGGCATAATCGATACTGAGCTTTCCGAGGAAAAGATCAGGGAAATCGATGCAGAGGCTGATAAACTTGCAGAAAAGGACTTAAACGATTTTGATTTTTCCGAGTCATTGGCACGTGATGCAGCCGAAAAAGCAAGAAATCTTTCCGAAGGTAAGGAAGAAGATAAGGAACAGGCTTCCGGCGGTATGAAGGAATCGGAAGAGGAGATACTTGCCGACATAGAGAGCAGACTTGAACAGGAGACGCCGTCGGAAGAGGACGAGGATGATAAAGTTCTGAAAGCTCTCAATAAGATATATGATAAATAAGGGGTAGAGATGCGGTATTCCGATGCAAAGAAAAAAGCTGCCGAAGAATTGAAGGCGGCAGGGATAGAAGAAGCCGGAACGGATGCCGAGTATCTTCTCCTTGAAGCGACGGGACTTGAAAGAAGCAGTCTTTTTGTGAAGCTTTTTGAAGAAATGCCCGAAACGGAAGCCGGCGTATTTGACCGGCTTGTAAAGAGAAGATGTATGCACGAACCTCTGCAGTACATAGTCGGAAGCCAGGAATTCATGGGCTTTGATTTCGTGGTTACTCCTGATGTACTGATCCCAAGGTTTGACACGGAAATACTGGCAGAACATGCAATAAAAAGGAGTGTGTCAGCCATACGTTCTCTGCTCATGGAGAATGAAGGAGGCAAGGGAAAAAACGGATTCAGGATCCTCGATCTTTGTACGGGGAGTGGGTGCGTAGCCGTATCTGTCGGATTGGGGAGCACAGGGGAACTTATGCGTGACAAGGCATTGTTAAGCAGGCTTGACGGTTTTTCTATCTCGGTTACGGGGAGCGATATTTCGCCGGCAGCGGTTAACCTTGCCCAAAAGAATCTGGAGATTAACCGGAAATCTTTATCTGACGTGGAAGAGAGTTCTGTAGAGTGCAGCATAAGCTTTCTGGAAAGCGACCTTTTTAAGGAAATCAGCGGTACATTTCATTTGATCACCGCAAATCCTCCGTATATAGTAAGAGATGAGATAAAGCAGCTTATGCCGGAGATAACCGAGCATGAGCCGTATATTGCTCTTGACGGCGGAGATGACGGCATGGACTTTTATCGCAGGATATGTGAGAACGCACCGGGATATCTTGTTCCGGGAGGACGTCTGATTATGGAGTTTGATGACTCACAGGCTGAACCCGTAGGGGAAATGATGAGGCAGGCGGGATTTACGGATATTGAGGTACATCGTGATCTTGCCGGCTTAAGACGTGTTATCGAGGGAGTTTTTCCTGCTGATTTGGAGAAATAAAATGTTTGAAAAGATAGAAGAACTTGAACGGCGTTATGAGGAGATACAGGCCGAACTCTCCGAACCCGCCGTCGTAAACGATCAGAACAGATTCAGGAAGCTCATGAAGGAACAGACCGACATGGGCGCGATAGTTGAAAAATACAGGGAATATAAATCTGTAAAGAAAACGGTTGAAGAAAGCCTTGAACTTTTGGACAGCGAGAACGATCCCGATATGAGGGAGATGATAAAAGAAGAGCTTTCGGATGCCAGACAGAGGATACCCGAGATAGAAAACGAGCTGAAGATACTTCTTCTGCCCAAGGATCCCAACGATGAGAAAAACGTTGTCGTGGAGATACACGGCGGTGCCGGCGGTGATGAAGCGGCTCTGTTTGCGGCAGACCTTTACAGAATGTACAGTAAGTATGCAGATTCGCAGCGCTGGAAGATAGAGCTTGTCAGTATCAATGAAAGCGGTATAGGCGGATTTAAGGAAGTAATATTCATGGTCAATGGGAAGGGCGCTTATTCCAGGCTGAAATATGAGAGCGGCGTTCATCGTGTGCAGCGTATCCCCGTAACTGAGTCGGGCGGACGTATCCATACTTCGACCGCTACTGTTGCCATCATGCCCGAAGCGGAGGAGGTTGAGGTAAATCTCGACCTGAACGACTGTAAGTTTGACGTTTTCCGTGCCTCGGGAAACGGCGGACAGTGTGTCAACACCACGGACTCCGCGGTAAGGCTTACGCATATCCCGACAGGTATTGTAATTTCATGTCAGGACGAGAAGTCCCAGTTAAAGAACAGGGACAAGGCTTTAAGGGTACTTCGTGCAAAGCTTTATGAACTTGAGCTTGAGAAGGCACATGACGCCGAGGCGGAAGCGAAGAGAAGCCAGGTCGGGACGGGAGACCGTTCGGAGAAGATAAGGACCTACAATTTCCCTCAGAGCCGTTGTACCGATCACAGGATAAAGCTTACCCTTTATACACTTGATGATGTAATGAACGGAAATCTTGACCAGCTTATTGACAGTCTGACTGCGGCAGATCAGGCGGCAAAGCTTTTAAAGATGAGTGAAAGCTAAACGATTTTTCGGATGGTTTTATTATGGAAATGATAACAAGCAATAAAAACGAGAAGATAAAGAATTTACAGGCCCTGCTTAAGTTAAAGAAAGAACGCGATAGGCAGGGCGTTTTTGTAATTGAAGGTCTCAGGATTTTTAAGGATACATTGGAAACCGCGCCCGGATTTATTGAGGGAATATATGTTTCGGAGAGTTTTGCCTCGGGTACTTTTATGGATGAATTAAAGGCGGGAATATCCGAAACCGATAATCTGAGGCTGAGGTTAAGCGAGAAGATCACGGTGATCAGGGAAAGCATATTTAACAGTATCAGCCAGACAGTCACGCCTCAGGGGATCATGTGCATCGTTAAGAAACCGGAGTATCGGATGGAAGATATAACGGGAGCTCTTTCGGAAAAATCCGGTCACGTAAAAATACTGTTACTGGAAAACATCCAGGATCCGGGAAACCTCGGAACCATGCTCAGGACAGCGGAGGCGGCGGGAACAGCCGGTATTGTAATGAGCAGGGATTGTGCCGATATTTTTAACCCGAAGGTTGTACGGAGCACCATGGGTTCGATTTTCCGCGTTCCTTTTATCTATGCGGAAGATTTCTGTGCAGCAACCGGACAGCTGAAAGCTAACGGCTTCACGATATATGCAGCATATCTTCACGGCGGGGTAAAATATACCGGGGTACATTATGACGTGAAAAGTGCCATAATGATAGGAAATGAAGGAAACGGGCTTACCGACGAAGCAGTTGCCATAGCAGACAAAAGACTCTATATTCCCATGGCAGGAAAGATAGAGTCCTTAAATGCCGCTGTTGCGGCGGCTATACTGTTGTATCATGTGTGATCACACATTCTCATTTTTCAATGCGTCTATAGTATTATCACGATTGATCTTGCCGGAAGCATAGAGCATTGTTATGAACACTACAAGTATGACTGCGGCTATTGCAATGAGTACACTGTACCAGGGGATACTGAATGCTACCGAAAAGGCAGAATTTGTTATCCGGTAGACAGCGTACGTTGTAAGTATTGCCAGCGGCATACCGAAGAGAATGCTTTTTATGCCGTATATGAGACATTCGATGTTAAGCATTTTCCTGACGCCTCTGTTTGACATTCCCATTGATTTTAACATTGCAAATTCCCTGCGCCGAAGGGCAACGTTCGTAGATATTGTATTAAATACGTTGGCTATGGCTACTAAGGAAATGAGCAATACAAAACCGAATGAGAATATGTTTATCATTTTTCGCATGAAGTGTATGTTTTCATTTGTCTGGGCATAGTTGAATACCCCCGAGGTATCCAGATTGTTTTCGTTCAGCAGTCGGTTTATGTCTTTTTCCGAGGCTTCGGCATTCGAACTGTATATATAGTACTCGTAATCCGACAATACTTCTTCATACTCGGCGCCCATGGAGCTGAAGGGAAGAATGATCACCGGATTCGGGTCAAAGAGATAGTCCCTGTTATATGTAACGCCTATTACGGTGATATCGGTTGTTCGTTCAAGCTCGGATCTTTTAACGAAAAGGGACTTGTTAAGCAGCATATCCTTTTCATCTTCTGTGAGGCTGTCCGAAAGGATGGCTGAGGTAATATCGTTCCCTGAAGCTTTGTTGTTTGATATGTTTTCCAAGCTTTCCGTAACGCCTGCATAGTCCCGGTCAAGCATCTCGTAGAAAAGATCAAAATATTCCTCTTCAATATATATGTTATATATCTCTCCGGTTTTATCGACGTTTTCAAAAACCATGAATTTGTTGTCAATTTCATAGGGAGAGCTGAACCACAATATACTAACGTCCTTTGGAAGATCCTCTTCTTCAAAGAGTTTAAATTCATAGGTCTTTTTGTTGCCTTCCTCGTCATAGATGTTTCTTACTCCGAGATCGTAGGCTATTGCCTGATTTTTGCCGGAAGAGGGATCATATGGAATGTCTTCTTCAGCGGCGAGCTTTCGGAAGTTTTCATCATCCATGAATACAACGGAAGGAACTGTCGCAATATCATCCTCACTATCAATACCGGGGATGTTGACGCCGCTCAAGTAATACATTTCCCTTATCCTTATGACATTTGTTACGTATTCTGCCGATCTTAAGATTTCCTCGGTTTTTTCAGGCAGCCCATTCTCAATCTGTTCGTAGTCGAAATACGGAAAGTAGACAAGAGACATATTTCCGGAATAAAACTCGTCATTGGATGCACCTGTTAAGTATGAGGAAAAAGAAGACGCAGTAATGAAGAGGACTATGCTTAAGGTAAGAGAGATTATGGTGGTACGGTATTTGCTGCGGTTTCGCCAATAGTTTTTTGATGCAAGCATTCCCTCAATCCCGAAAAGCTTGGAAAGGATCAGGGATTTCCTGAATTTTTTCCCTATCTTTATTTCGTTGTTCTGGCGTATAGAGTCGACGGGAGAAAGATTCCCCGCTCTTAATGCGGGTATGATGGCCGAGATGAAGGTAGTGGCCATTACGATAAGAACAGCGGCAAGCAGGAGAGGGATATTTATTACCAGCTTAATGGTTGTGCTTTCGGCTCCTTCATATCCTCCATAGTTTGCAAGGAATGAAGTGAAGCCTTCTTTTAGCAGATAAAGCGTGCTGCCTATACCGAGACAGCCTGTTAAAAGTCCGAGTGGTATTCCTATACCGCATTCAAACAGGGCTTCATATAAGATTGTTTTTCTTATCTGTTTCTTTGTCGCACCTGTGGATTTCAGTATTCCTATCTGTTTGGTACGTTCACTGACAGAGATGGAAAATGCGTTATAGATCAGGGCAATCGTTCCGAAGAGGATGAAAGCTATGAGAAGGATGATAAGTCCGTAGACATAGATGGAGTAGGATTTTGTAGCTCCACCGTAAAGAGCTACCAGCTCCCTGTTTTTCGTGAGCATCGTTTCGGGATGAATTTCCTTAAAGCTGCCTGCAAAATCGTTAAAAATCTGCGGATCCTTTAATCGGAAAAAGACTTTGAAACTGTCGGAATCGGTTACCTGTAGGCTGTCAGAGACGGTTATGGCTGTATATCCGGGACACTCGAAATCTTCTATAGTGTAAGGCAGCCTGGGTATTATGCCGCATACAGTGTAGGTTTTTTCAGTGCTTCCCTGCTTTGGTACAAGGTATTCGTTACGGATATGAGCGGTATCGTCGCCTGTTATGAGGATACTTTCGAAGCTTTCCGTTTTATTTGTCGTTTCGGCAGCCTTGTCATAATATCTGTCGCTTAAGGTGACTTTGACGGTATCTCCCACTTTGTAGGATACATTTCCGTTGTATTCCAGATGTTCCGAGATCAGTAGTTCGCTGCTGTTTTGGGGCATCCTTCCGGATATTAACTTAAGGTTTAAGAAATCGGTGATGTCAGGTGTGGTTTCCTTGATAAGAAGATAGGGTTTTGCGGTGTTTGAGGAATCGGCATAGGTCCAGCCCAGGGTCTTGTAAACAAGGACGGATTCGGTCTCGCCGGTTTTTGTTAAGTATTCAAGACTGTTCGGAGACATGTTGGAAACTGAACCGTGGTAATTACCGTATGTTTCCATTACAACATTACGCATGTAAATAAGACCGCTGTATCCGCCTTCTATTACGGCAGTAACGAGTGCCATGGAAAGCGTGATACCGATCACGGTCATGATTGTCCGCAGACGGTTGCATTTTAAATTTCTTTTGACATAGGTTCCGAAAATATTCATGGTTATCCTTTATGATAAAGCACGTTTACGCAATACTTCGTTGCGGACTATCCTGCCGTCCTCTATGGCGAGTATCCTGTCGGCCTGCAGGGCTATTGATTCATCATGCGTTATGACTATAAGGGTCTGATTGTATTTGATATTGGAATATTTAAGCAGATTTACGATTTCCTGACTGTTTTTTGAGTCAAGGTTTCCTGTCGGTTCATCGGCGAGTACAACGGAAGGGGCGTTCATTAAGGCTCTTCCTATGGAGACACGCTGTTGTTGCCCACCGGACAATTGGTTCGGGAGATTGTCCTTTCTGTCGGAAAGTTTTAATACATCGAGAAGCTCGTCCAGTCTTTCGTTATTTATTTTTCTTCCGTCCATCAGTACCGGAAGGGTAATGTTCTCTACGACATTAAGTACCGGGATCAGATTGTAGAACTGATATACGAGCCCGACATAACGTCGTCTGAATATGGCAAGATTTTCTTCATCCTGGGCATAGACATCCTGCCCGTCCATGTAAACTTTTCCCGAGGTCGGGCGGTCCACTCCGCCTATGATGTGCAGAAGCGTGGATTTTCCGGAACCCGAGGGTCCGATTATTGCAAGGAACTCTCCGCGCTGTACACTGAAGGACACATCATCAAGTGCTTTTACAAGTGTTGAGCCGGAGCCGTATTCCTTTGTTATGTTTTCAACCTTTAATAATTCCATGACGATCTCCTTAAAAAGCTGACAGATCTGTAATTTTTCCCTATAAGTTAAACCTTTTTATATGTCATTCTGATATTTTATTATAAAGCATAAAAGTGACTTTTGGGTGACAAAAACGGATAAATTGCGGGAAACTTTTTATTGCCAAAAAATAAGTAAAATGTTATACTTACGGCTAAGGATCTTAAAAACCTGTATGTTTTTGAGACATACGGAATACAGTATTAATAAGGGAAATCAGGTCAGGTAGGATATAATGAAGGCAGTAATAGGTCTTGGGAACCCCGGAAGGGATTACGCGGGTACCCGGCATAATATAGGATTTGATACGATAACGGCACTAACGGACAAGTTCGGACTAAAGCTTTCGGACAGGAAGTTTAAGGGAATATGCGCGGACGGGATGATCGCAGGTCAGCGGGTCGTACTTATACAACCCCAGACGTACATGAACTTAAGCGGAGAATGTGTAAGAGCGGTAGCTGATTTTTACAAGCTCGCCCCGGAAGACATTATCATAATATGTGACGATGTCAATCTTGATGTGGGCCGTATAAGGATACGCAAGAAAGGCAGTGCCGGCGGACATAACGGATTAAAGAGCATTATAGCTCATCTCGGGACCGATGAGTTCCCGAGGATACGTGTCGGCGTCGGAGAAAAACGGGAAGGGCAGGATCTGGCCGATCATGTTCTGGGCCGTTTTAAAAGAGAGGACGAGGAGACTATAAGGGAAATCCTTAAGGCCGCCGCAGGAGCAGTTGAAACATGGCTTGGGGAAGGTATAGATGCCGCTATGAACCGGTACAATTCCCTCGGTAAGAAGGAAAAGGATACAGAGAAAACGGATAGTATATGAATGCATTTACAGAACCTTTAAAGGAATACTCCGTCATTGAAGAAATAAAAACATCATTAGCCAAAGGAAAGACTCCGATCAGGGTTACCGGATGTGCGGGCGCACAGAAAAGTAACCTTATTTTTGCTGTCGGAAACGGTTTTTCACAGAGGCTTATCATAACTGAAAACGAGATAAGGGCAAGGGAACTGGCCTCGGATATGGCGCTTTACGACCATAATACTTATCTGTATCCGGAAAAGGACATTCTTTTTTACAGTGCCGATGTAAGGGGAAATACGATTCAGTGCGAAAGACTGAGGATCATAAAAAGGATCCTGAATGATGAGAATATAACGGTTGTGGCAAGTGTATCGGCAGGACTTGACCGTCTGCCTGACCGGGAGCGCATGAAGTCTCAGATAATTCATATAGACTTAAGCTTCGCTTCCGAACCGGAGGACCTGTCAAAACGACTGACCGGGATAGGATACGCCAGGGAAGCTGTGGCCGAACTTCCGGGACAGTTCGCGGTACGCGGCGGAATAGTTGATATATTCCCGGTTCAGGAGGAGGTACCGGTCAGGCTTGAGTTCTGGGGTGACAACATTGACTCGATAAGAAGCTATGATCCCGTAAGCCAGAGGTCAATAGAAAACATTACCGAAACGGACATATTTCCGGCCCAGGAGATCATTGTTTCTTCAGAGGAGATGGAAAAGGGTTTAAGGCAGATAGAAAAAGACGCAAAAAAACTCGAAAAGAAGTTTAACGATGCGTCGGACGGAGCGGCTGCCGGAAACATGAGACGGACCATAAACGAATTAAAGGAAAATCTTGAGTTTTTTAAAGGAAATGTGGATCTCGACAGCTACGTCAATTATTTTCTGGAGGATACTGTTTCGTTCTTTGATTATTTTGATAAGGAGAATACTGCTGTATTCATGGATGAACCCCAGAAGGTGGGTGCATCTCTTTCTTCGGTTGAGCTGGAATTCGGGGAAAGCATGAAGAGCCGTCTTTCAAAGGGATATATAGTTCCGGGACAGATGAATGCGGTTTTTGATGAGAAGTATCTTTTGGCAAGGCTCGCAGGACACAGGCTTGCCATGCTCTCGACCATGGACTACCGTTTTTCGGATATACCGGCATTAAAGAACTTTGAGCTTTCGGTTTCGGCTACAGCATCCTATAACGGTAATTTTGATATGCTGATCTCGGATCTGTCCAAGTGGAAGAAACGTAAGTACAGGGTCATACTGCTTGCGGCTTCAAAATCGAGATGTATCAGGCTTGCTGAGGATCTGAGGGATTCCGGTATCAGTGCATTCTTCAATGATGATGAGAATAGGGCTCCCGGAGAGGGTGAGGTTGCCGTTATGTCCGGATCTTTGAGCAGAGGCTTTGAATACCCGCTCATAAGGTTTGCAGTTATCTGTGAATCGGATATTTTTGGAACTCAGAAGGTTAAGAACAAAAAGAAGCCCTACAAAGGTAAGGGCAGCAGGATAGAGAGCTTTGCCGAACTGAATCCCGGAGACTATGTTGTTCATGAGAGCTACGGCATAGGCATTTACCGCGGTATGGAACAGGTAGAGATAAACAATATCTTCAAGGATTACATAAAGGTCGAGTATAACGGCGGAGGAACGCTTTATGTTTTAGCATCCGCAATGGGTCAGCTTCAGAAATATGCGGGAGCAGACACGGGAAGGGCTCCAAAGCTTAACAGGCTTGACTCGGGAGAGTGGAAAAAGACAAAAGCCAGGGTGCAGAGTGCGGTCAGGGATATTGCCGCGGAACTTATAAGGCTTTATGCGATACGACAGGCGGGGACCGGTCACAGGTTCGGTAAGGATACTGTATGGCAGAAGGAGTTTGAGGAACTGTTTCCTTTTGATGAGACCGAGGATCAGCTGAAAGCCATAGAGGAAACGAAGAAGGACATGGAAAGCAGTCATATCATGGACCGTCTTATTTGCGGTGATGTAGGCTTCGGGAAAACAGAGATAGCCATAAGGGCGGCTTTTAAGGCTGTTCAGGACGGAAAACAGGTTGCAGTCCTTGTTCCGACGACAATCCTTGCCCAACAGCATTACAATACCTTCATACAGAGAATGGCAGGATACCCCGTAAATATAGGGATGCTGTCGAGATTCCGTACACGTGCCGAGCAGACGAAGGTCGTGGAAAAATTGAAAAACGGACTTGTTGATATAGTAATAGGTACGCACAGGCTTCTTTCAAAGGATATCGGTTTTAAGAACCTGGGGCTTCTTGTAGTGGATGAGGAACAGCGTTTCGGAGTTACCCACAAGGAAAAGATAAAGCAGATGAAGGGAAATGTGGATGTACTGACTCTTACGGCCACTCCCATTCCCAGGACGCTTCACATGAGTCTTGCGGGGATCAGAGATATGAGTGTGCTCGATGAAGCACCTGTGGACAGGCTTCCGATACAGACCTTTGTACTCGAATATAACGAGGAGGTTGTCCGTGAGGCAATCAACAGGGAGATAACAAGGGGCGGACAGGTTTATTACGTACACAACAGGGTTGCGGGTATTGATGATGTGACCGCATCGCTTATGAAGCTTGTTCCCGACGCAAACATAGTTTATGCTCACGGAAAGATGAATGAAAGGGAACTTGAGGATATCATGTTTTCCTTTGTAAACGGTGATATAGATGTTCTTGTTTCAACGACCATTATCGAAACGGGACTTGATATTTCTAATGTAAATACGATAATAATTGATGATGCGGACAAGTTCGGACTTTCCCAGCTGTATCAGTTAAGGGGAAGGGTAGGAAGATCAAACCGTACCGCCTTTGCCTTCATGATGTACAGGAGAGACAGGCAACTGAAAGAGGATGCCGAAAAGAGGCTTGAAGCGATAAAGGAATTTACCGAGCTCGGAAGCGGGATAAAGATAGCTATGAGGGATCTTGAAATCCGAGGAGCGGGAAACCTGCTCGGAGCCGAACAGAGCGGACATATGGAGTCTGTCGGTTATGAGCTTTACTGCAAGATGCTCAATCAGGCCGTAAAGAATCTTAAACCGGGTGAGTTCGAGGTTGAATACTATCAGACCTCGATTGACCTTGAGATGGATGCGTTCATCCCGAGTTCATACATAAAGAACGAGCTTCAGAAGCTTGATATGTACAAGAGGATTGCAGCTGTTGACAATGAAAGTACTCTTATGGATCTTGAGGAGGAGCTTACGGACAGGTACGGGGATCTGCCTCAGCCGGTCATAAACCTTCTTTATATTGCACTTACAAAGGCTGAGGCACATGATGCGTTTGTCATCTCCATAACCCAGAAGGGTCTGGTTGTGGATCTCAAGATGTATGAGAAGGCAAGGCTTGATGTCGCAAGGATACCGGAGCTGCTTAAAAAATATAACGGAGCTTTCAGAATGTATCCCGGAAAGGTACCGAGGTTTGATTATGTACTGCAGTCCGAACGAGGGAAAAAGACCTTGGGGTTTAAGCCCGAAGAAATATTCGGGCAGCTCAGGAGTTTATTTGATGATATGAAGGGGATAAGGCTAAATGAAAAGTCCGGAAATGAAGAAGAGAAGGAAAATTCATGACAGCAGGATATCGCACGGTAATGATCCGGGAGTTTGTTACGGGCTGTTTTTTAGCATGCTCCTTATTATTTCGGTAATGCTTTCCGCCTGTGCAAAACAAGAGACGCCAGTCCAAAAGAAACCGCAGATGCTTGACGATACTGTTTTCAGTGTTAACGGGGAACAGGTTTCGATAGGTGAGTGGAATCTTTATGCTCAGCCGGTCATAGAGAAAACCGATGTGATGTACGGAAAAGAGATATGGGATTACAAAATGGATAATGAGGGCAGGCTTTTCGGGGAAGCCCTTCAGGAAAATATAAGAGACCGGATAGTTAACGTAAAAGTGGTCGCAGGTCATGCCAAAGAGCTGGAAGTAACTCTCAGCGAAGACGAAAGGACTGAGATAAGTATAGCCGTTGAAGAGTATCTTGAGAAGCTCACAGAAGAAGAGATGAAGGAATACGGCATTGACAGGGAAACGGTTGAAAAGGTGTATACAGATAATTATCTCGCAACCAAGGTTTATGAGCATCTGACACTGAACGTAAATACCGAAACGGACGAAACCGATGTCCGCCACATGATCCTGCGCTACATAATGTTACCTAAAACTTATGAGGACAGGGAAGGAAACACCTGCAGATACAGTAAAGAAGAGATGGATATAAAAAGAGAAACTCTTGAGATAATGCGGAATCAGACTTCAGAGAATCCGAATCTGTCCATAAAAGATCTTGAGAATGAGAATTATGTGGTAACCGAGATAATTACCGATTATGCAGGTTTACGGGAGAAGCTGCCCGAAAAGCTGGCGGGGATCGTTTTCTGGCTGAGGGAAGGAGAGGTCGGAGATGTGATGGAAACCGATGCGGCACTGTTCCTTTTTGAATGTGTGAAGATAGAGGATGAAGCAAGTACACGGGCCGCCCGTGTAAGGATAATAGAAGAACGTGAGAAAAAGGTTTTTGAGGATTCGTTCGTAAAATGGAAGAAGGATATAATAGTTGAGAACAACCCGTCCATTTGGAAGAGTATAACCGACAGTATTAACGCAAACGGAGCCGTAACTGAGTAGTTATGACTCCGTTTTAAAAACTTTTTTACATATTCAGATATCCGTTTATCGGGTAGGTTTCAAGGGTTTCTTCATCGAAATTGTCCAGGACTGTATAAAATTCGTAGTATCCGTTCTCAACATCTTTAAGATAATTCTTTGTCAGCGCTTTTGCATAGCTTGCGTCAAGAGTATTATAGATTGGATCGTATTCCTTGCCGTAACCTGTGTTGCGCCAATGATAGAAGCTTACCGGAGTGATGGTGTTTTCAAAAAGATTATTTGTTATCAGCGGGTTGGTTGCACCGTTTAATATGATGAATATATGTGAGAACTCCGGGAATACCGTGTTGATAAAGACGTTGTCGGTTATAACCGGTTTATCCCAGTTCATGCATCTTACCGCATAGGTGCTGCAGTCAATGACTGTATTTCTTAGGAAATTAACGTTTTTATGGGGACTTCCGTATGTATATTTGTGGGTTCCCGCGGCACATTCCAGATCGTAGAAAATATTATCTGTTATATAAACATTAAGATCCGGGGTTTTGTCATAACTGGTCCAGTATTGGTGAAAACCATTTGTTACCGTATCGGGAGTATCGAGATTTATAGCTTCCTTTCTGGCGGTCGTGGATTCCGCTGAGCCGCTGAAATAATTATTGCTGATAATGACATCCTTTGAGGCATCAAGCTCGATAAAATGGTAGGTATTCATGTTCAGGAATTTTATACCGGAAACAGTGAGCCTGTTGCAGTGACAGGCTACAATACCATGGCTCTTTATCCCGTTAAGATCTATTCGGGCGTCGCCTTCCCCCAGTATCTTTATGTCATGTTCCCCGTTGTAACCCTTGAAAACGCCCTCCTTAGCCGCATTTGTGTAGGAGACGGTCTGGAAAAGGGATGCTGTAGCGTTAAGAGATGAATTTGTATTGTCCGATTTGACTATTCTGGCGCCATCTTCGAGCACTATAGTTGTGTTTGAAGGAATACAGAGGGTATTGGTAACGGTGTAGGTTCCCTTTTGCAGGACAAGGACGCCTCCTTTTGTGGCGTCAAGCTTTTCAAGATAGGAACGGAGCAGATAGTATCCCTTTGTGTACTTATTATATGTGCTGTAAGTGGTATAATTGTCCTTATATGGCTTTGAATCAGGAGAAATGATGAAGAGAGGGCCTTTTCCGTCATAGATCTTTATATCTGTTGAAAAGGTTTCATCACCGCATCGTGCGACGAGAGAAAAACTCCCGGCCTTTAAAGGATGTACCTTACATCCAGTTGCCGAGACCGCTTCTATCTCAACGGGTGCGCCGTAAGAAAGCTCCCAGGAGACAGGTTTGTCGTGCCCGTAGCGTTCCAGATCGAAAACATAGGAACCGTCGAGCGTCATCGTGGTGGTTGACGCAGAGAGCTTGCTGTAAGGCTCTTTGACGGTAACTTTCATGGAACAGGTTTTCTTTTTTTGCTTCGGGATCTTGATGGTCGCATATATGGTGGTCTTGCCCGGAGAAACCGGAAAGATTTCGCCGTCCTCGGATACCGTGGCTACCTTTTTGTTCTTGCTCTTAAATGTGATGGTGGCGTTTTCGTCGGCTCCGATTATTTCAGCATAATAACTTTTCCAGCCTGTATACAGGATTTTGGAGGAAACGTCAAAAGAATACTTGGCTGCTGCTTCTTTGGCGTCGGCTTTTGTTCCTTGGATGAAGGCTAAAAACAGGATGAATAGAAAAGCCGTAACCGGCAGGTATTTGAAAATTGCATGTTTTTTAAAAAGTGATTCTTTCATAAGCTAAAAATTTAAAGCTGCGCCGGTATCAGGTACTACCGGCAGCAGCCTGTTTACTTTCTTTATATTTCTCAGCGGATATGCAAGTATAATACTCTACTCCGTTTTGAAGAGGCACCTCTCTTGCAGCGAACATTTCACTTACGGAGCAAACCTGATAGCCCTGTTCCAAAAGCCACGGAACGACTAAGGTTACGGCTTCGGCTGTACTGGGATAACGGTCGTGCATAAGTATTATCGCACCGTCTTTGGTATATTTCTTTACCTCTTCAAAGACGGACTGCGCATTTTTGCTATCCCAGTCAAGTGTATCAACAGACCAGTTGATGAGAGGATGTCCTGCAAGTGCTTTAACGGTATCGTTTGCATTTCCGTAGGGAGCTCTTAAAAGGAAATCACGGTTTGTTCCGAGTGCCTTATTTAAGAGATCCTGATTATCGTTTATTTCTTTTAATATTTCTTCCTTTGTCAGCTTGTTGAGGTTTTTATGATTTACGGTATGGCTTGCAACCTCACTTCCGGAATCGTATACAAGATTTACGTTTTGCGGATTGTTGGGTATTTCGTTGCCGACTATGAAGAATGTACCATGAACGTTATATTTTACAAGAGTATTGACAATCTTGGCGGTATTAACGCTCGGTCCGTCATCAAAGGTAAGAGCGACTATAGGCTTTTCCGGATCGATATGCGAAATATCCATATATAGTTCATGTTGATCGCCCTCGCCGTCCTGCGGTGTTGGTGTAGCCTCAGGATCATCGGTAGGAGAAGGAGTTGTTTCATCCTGATCTTGTCCTGCCTCAGGGGAAGGAGTGACCTCCGGAGACGGATCCGCTGTCGGATCCGGAGCCACGGAGGATTTGTCTTCGGGTTGTAAAATATCGGTTCCCTGTTTGCCAACAATGGTACCCAGATTTCCCAAACCGGAAGAGGAAGCTTCGTTTTGGGTTTCATCCTCGGTTTTGCCGGTTCCCGATCCGGAACCGGTAAGACCGTCAAGCTTTATAAAAAAGACTACGAGTACTATGATAGCGGCTATAGCGGTTGTAGCCAGGGCAATATTTAAAAACTTATTATTCATCAGATACTGTACCTGTCACTTCTCTCGAGAACGATTCTCGGTTTTCCGGGTTCACCGGAATAATTACTGTTCGGCATGATGGTGTCCCTGCTCTCTATAATGCAGTTTTCGATATAGGAATTGTCACCTATATGGACTCCGTTCAAAACGATAGAATTTCTGATGGTACAGTTGTTTCCTATATAAACCTGCTTAAATATGATCGAATTCTCGACACGGCCGTTTACTATCGTACCGCTTGCTATCAGGCTGTTCCTGACATCGGCACCCGCATTGTACTTTGCGGGAGGAAGATCGTCAACCTTGGAATATACATCGGGATACTGTCTGAAGAAGTAATCTCTTATGTCGGGCTTTAAGAAATCCATGTTGGCATCGTAATAATCCATTACAGATGCGATATTACGCCAGTATTCGGTATGCTCAAACGCATAGATTTTCTTGACATCCTTGAATCTGATGATGATATCGCGAACCAGGTCATAGCGTTCTTCCTCGTTTGCACGCTCAAGCATTTCTATGAGCTGGCGTCTTCTTACGACATATATGCCTGCCGAAACAAGAGGCTCGTCCTCTGCTCCGTTGGGCTTTTCGTCAAAGGATGTGATCCTGCCGTCGGGATCGGTGGTTATTATGCCGTAACGGCTGGTATCCGCACATTTTCCGAGACGCTTGCAGACAACGGTTATGTCGGCTTTATTCTCGATATGCTTTTCAAGAACCTTGTTAAAATCAAGCTTATAGATGATATCTCCCGATGTGATCACTACATAAGGCTCATGGCTGTTCTTTAAGAAATCTATGTTCTGGTAGATAGAATCAGCGGTTCCTCTGTACCAGAAAGAATTATCCACCGTGATGGTAGGGGTGAATACATAAAGTCCGCCCTGTTTACGTCCGAAATCCCACCATTTTGAAGAGCTCATGTGCTCGTTCAGTGAACGGGAGTTATACTGGGTGAGAACCGCAACCTTCTGAACCTTGGAATTTGCAAGACTGCTGAGCGCGAAATCGACAGCCCTGTAACTTCCTGCCAGAGGCATGGCAGCCACTGCACGTTTATTTGTAAGTTCTTTCATTCTGCTGGCGTTCCCGCCGGCAAGTACTATACCTATCGCCCTCATGCGTCTTCACCCGCCTTCCTGAGACTTTCACCGCCGGCAAGCCAGTTATTGGTATAATCCTCATGTGTGGTAATACCTGATATAACCGTGTTCTTACCTATATGAACCCCGTCCGGAATGACAGTTTTTTCCCCGAGTGTCACAAGTCCGTTACAATAGATATTGGGGTGCTCTTTGTTTTCGACCTCTTCACCTACACCGAGTTCGCAATTGGAGCCTACAACGGCTCTTTCGGCGATGATGGCCTTGTTTATCTTGGAATTTTTTCCGATGTGGGTTCCCTGCATGACGATGGAGTCGGAAACAACCGCTCCCTCCTCAATGACAACCTCGGGACCGATCACGGAGTTATACACACTTCCGTAGATCTCGGTACCTTCGCCGACGATGCTCCTGCTTAAAACGGCATGCTCGCCGAGATATTGAGCCGTGCTTACATCGCTTTTCGTATATATCTTCCAGAACTCTTCGTAAAGGTTGAAATCGGGAACAAGATCGATCAGTTCCATGTTGGATTCCCAGTAAGCGGAAAGTGTTCCCACATCCTTCCAATAGCCGTTATACTCAAACGCATAAACGCTTGCGCCGTTATTGTGGCAATAAGGAATGACATGCATACCGAAGTCGCAGCCGGGCTGGTCCTTCAGCTTTATGAGCGCATCCTTGAGCACTTTCCATGTAAAAATGTATATACCCATGGAAGCAAGGTTACTTCTGGGTTTTGCCGGTTTCTCCTCGAAATCTATGACCTTTTTGTTTTCATCGGTTATGACGAGACCGAATCTTGAGGCATCCTCCCAGGCAACAGGGTAAGTGGCCAGCGTTATGTCTGCCTTGTTTGACTTGTGGAAATCCAGAAGGATCTCATAGTCCATCTTATAAATATGATCGCCGCCGAGGATGAGGACGTATTCCGGATTGTAATGTTCAATGAACTTCAGGTTTTGATAAATGGCGTTTGCGGTTCCGGTGTACCACTCTGCATTGTCGCTCTTTTCATAGGGCGGAAGAATACTTACGCCACCGATATTACGGTCAAGATCCCACGGTATGCCTATACCGATATGGGTGTTCAGTCTTAAAGGCTGATACTGGGTAAGGACACCTACTGTGTCTACTCCTGAATTAATGCAATTGCTCAAAGGAAAGTCAATTATCCTGTATTTACCGCCATAGCTTACTGCCGGTTTTGCCATATCTGCGGTGAGAATACCGAGTCGGGACCCCTGTCCGCCGGCCAAAAGCATGGCTATCATTTCTTTCCGGATCAAGCAGTTCACCTCCATGTTCATTTATATTTTGCGTGCTCCCGAAAAAACGGGTATACACCCCCAACTACATAATAGCACATTGTATTGGCTTTTTCAAGCAAAAGTCTTTAAAAAACATAAAAAAACAGGGTTTACATCTACTGATTTTAATATTATAATGTTCGGGTAGTAAAAGAATAACCGGGTTATAACCATCCGGTTGATTTTGGAGGCAAAAATGAAATATATTGATTATAGTGCTCCCTGCCGGGTCCATTTCATAGGAATAGGCGGGATAAGCATGAGCGGATTCGCCAAGCTTCTGCACAACAAGGGATTCATAGTTTCGGGTTCGGATTCCGCAAGGAATGAGAATACGGAGGTTTTGGAGGAGATGGGTATAAAATGCTTTTATCCCAACAAAGCCGAGAATATACCCGGGGAGTGTAAGGTAGTGGTTTATTCGGCTGCCGTAAGCAAGGACAATCCCGAGCTTAAGGAGGCCGAAAGACGTGGCATACCTGTCATAGACAGGGCAGAGATGGTCGGCGACATCATGCTTCACTATAATAGGAGCGTATCCGTTGCGGGAACTCACGGAAAGACCACGACCACATCCATGATGAGCCTGATCTTTTTGGAAGAGGGACTCGATCCTACGGTATCGGTCGGAGGAGTACTTGATGCGATAGGCGGTAACTTCAGGGACGGTGATCTCGGCAACATGGTCATAGAGTCCTGTGAGTACACCGATTCCTTCCTTAAATTCCATCCTACTCATGCGCTGATAACAAATATAGAAGCGGAACACCTTGATTATTTTAAGAATCTTGAGAATGAAAGGGAGTCTTTTAAGAAGTTTGCCGGGCTGCTTCCGGAAAACGGGCTCCTGGTTGTTGAAAAATCAATACCCGATTATATTACACTGTTTAAAGATGTGAAATGCCCGGTGATCAACTATTCTTTATCGGATACGACGGCGGATTACTATGCCGCAGATGTCACCTATGACGAGTATGACAGGGGCTCATTCATGCTTATGCATAAGGGAGAACCCGTGATAAGGCTTAGTCTCTCGGTTGTGGGAGAGCATAACGTGAGCAATGCCACGGGGGCTGCGGCGCTTGCTCTTGAGATGGGAATATCCGGAGAGGCTGTTGCAAAGGGCATCGGAAAGTTTACCGGTACGAAGAGGCGCTTTGAGAAAAAAGGCGAATTCAAGGGAGTGACGATCATAGATGACTATGCTCATCATCCGACGGAAATGACCGCCACCTTAAAGGCTGCCGCCCAATATCCCCACAGGAAGATCTGGTGTACCTTCCAGCCCCATACGTATTCACGGACGATATCCTTTAAAGACGAGATATGCGAGGCTCTTTCACTGGCGGACAGGGTTGTGCTGCTTGATATATACGCTGCCAGGGAGAAGGATCCGGGAACGATTTCCTCGCTTATGCTGACGGAGGAGATGAAAAGCAGATTTGGTAAAGAAACATACTATTTTTCGAGCTTTTCGGAGGCTGAAAAATTTTTATCGGACAGTTGTGAGCCGGGTGACCTGTTAATAACAATGGGCGCCGGAAACGTGGTAAAAATAGGCGAAGACCTTTTAGAGCATTAAGTTTATCCACATTGTCAACAAAAAAGATTTAACGGTCAAACTGCTTACTGGTTAAGGGAAACAGGACTTTATCCACTTTATCAACAATCGCTTTCGACAGATGTTTTACATAGTTTTTTGAGATTGCAATCTCTGTAGATTATGCTATAATGACATTCGCACAGGAGGCGTGGAGATATGGATTCGAGTATAACCTTATCCTATGGTTCGAGAAATACTTCGACCATGGTTTCGAATATTTTTATAGACAGATATATGACTGATGCCAGAGGAAGTGATGTAAAGGTTTACATCTATCTCTTAAGGTGCCTGCAGGATCCTTGTGCCACGGTATCCATTGAGTCGATAGCTGAAGCACTTGACGAGACCGAAAAGGATATCAGGACCGCCCTGAGATACTGGAAGAGCCAGCATGTTCTTTCGGTACACTGCTCAAGAGACGGAAAGATAAAGAACATTACGTTATTTGATCTTGATGAGGAAGCGGCAAACGAAGATGTTGAGAATGATGATCTTGAGGACGGCGGAAACATTACGATCCTTTCCGATGTTAACAAGACTAAAAGCCGCAGCGTATTGCCGAAGCTGCCCGAAAAGCTTCCCGAACCCGAGGAAAGCGATGAGATCGTAAAGCCGAATTATTCTACAAAGATGATACAGGGCTTCAAGGATGATTATCCGGAATTTGACGAGCTTCTCGATCATATAGAGAAGGTCATGGGGAAGACGCTTACCCAGAGAGATCTTCAGACGCCTTCATTCATTTTCGAGGGACTCGGATTTCCGGCAGACCTCATCTGTTTCCTGTATGATTACTGCATAGAGAGAAACAAACGTTCAAATTCTTATATAGAAAAGGTTGCCCGTGAGTGGCATATGAAGGGCATTAATACCGTAAAGGATGCCATGATCGAGATAGCCGAGTTCAATAACAGGTATTCCGCAGTTAAGACGGCTTTCGGGATAAACCGGAATTTCGGAGAAGCTGAGCTCGTTTATATCAAGAGATGGTATCACGAATACCGTTTCAGTGATGAGATGATTAAGCTTGCTTGTGACAAGACGCTGATCAATACTTCGAAGCCGAGGTTTGATTATGCCGATTCCATCCTTTCGGACTGGTACAGGAACGGGTTTTTGACTCCCGAAGATGTAGCCGCCGCTTCGCTTGATTACAAAGCAGCGAACAGGAATACATCCCAGAGGAGAGGCACAAGAAATTCCGCACTGCAGTATTCTCAGAGGACATATTCCGACGCTGAGATATCCGCAATTGAGAAGAGAAAACTTGGAATATTGTAAATACGGGGTTTGATCAATGAAATTGAGCAACTATCAATATGACCGCCTTATCCAGTTGTTTGACGAGCGCCGCATGAAAGCAAGATACGACGCTGAGAAAAGACTTAAGGAGATATATGAGAAATTTCCTTACGCAAAAGAGCTGGACGAGCGCATGGCATCCGAATCGATCGATGCCGGCAGGGCGGCACTGGAGGGGAATACCGAGAAGCTTGAAAACTTAAGCTTAAGGATTGATGAGCTTAAGTCCGAAAGGGACAGGCTGCTGATATCGGGCGGTTATGAAGCAGACTATACGGAAGAGCATTTTCGGTGCGAAAGCTGTAAGGATACGGGGTTCATAGGGAATGAACCCTGTGGCTGTTTTAAGACGGCAATGACGGAGATGGTGTTTGAAGAGTCGAATCTGAAGGATGTCATAGATAAGGAAAACTTTAATACTTTCCGGCTTGATCTCTATTCCGACGATCCCGAGGATTATGACAAAGAGTTAAAATGCACCCCTTATAAGAACATGACACAGGTTCTGTTTAAGGCGAAGCTTTTTGCGGAGAATTTTTCCGAAGAAAAAAGAAATCTTCTTATTTACGGGAACACCGGACTCGGAAAAACCTTCCTGACAAACTGTATTGCAAGCAAGGCACTTACCAACGGCCATACGGTGCTGTATTATACGACCTTCGGCCTGTTTGACCTGCTTTCCAAGTACAGCTTTAAATATGAGGATTTTCCTAAGGAAGAGTTTGTATACAGGGAAGGTCTCCTTACCTGTGAGCTGCTTATCATTGACGATCTTGGAACGGAGCTTACGAGTTCATTTACTACAACCCAGCTGTATTCCATTATCAACGAAAGGCTGCTGAACGGACTGTCCACTGTTATTTCAACTAATCTGACTCCCGCACAGATAGACGGCAGATACGGGGAACGCATTTTTTCAAGACTCAGTAAGGATTATGATTTTATAAAGCTTATCGGCAGGGATTTGAGGACAATGATATAGATACTGCCGGTCAGGATAAGTAAAGAAACGAAAAATTTTTCGTTACTTATGTATAATTTATCTCAGGAGGACTTTAATAATGTCAGCGCAGAATGAGTTTTTGGAAACCATTCCGGTCGGAAAGCTCGGTATCGTAGCCATGAAGAGCTCAGAGGAGCTCGGGAAAAAGGTCAATGACTATCTTGTTTCGTGGCGAGGCTTGAGAGATAACGAGCATACCTCTACGATTGCCTTTTCGGGTTACCAGAGGGATACGTTCCTCATTGATTCCGTCTGCCCGCGTTTCGGAACGGGAGAAGGAAAAGGCGTGATCAACGAATCGGTCAGAGGCTATGACCTGTACATCATTATCGATGTTACAAATTACAGCATTGAATATACCGTCCGCGGACAGAAAAACCATATGTCACCGGACGATCATTTCCAGGATTTAAAAAGGATAATCGGAGCTGCCGGAGGAAAGGCAAGAAGGATTACGGTCATCATGCCGTATCTTTATGAAAGCCGTCAGGACAAGCGTACCGCACGTGAGTCGCTTGACTGCGCAATGGCTCTTGAGGAACTTTACAGCATGGGCGTTGACAGTGTTATAACATTTGACGCTCACGAGCCGAAGGTACAGAATGCAATACCGTTAAAGACCTTTGAAACGATAAAGCCCACTTATCAGTTTATAAAAGCACTTTTGATGAATATACCGGATATCAGAATGACACCCGAGAAGATGATGATCATAAGCCCTGATGAAGGTGCTATGGGACGTTCGATATATTTCGGAAACGTACTCGGACTTGACATAGGAATGTTTTATAAGCGCAGGGATTACACTAAGATCGTTAACGGACGTAATCCGATAGTTGCTCATGAATATCTCGGATCGGATATTCAGGGAAGGGACGTCATCATACTTGATGACATGATCTCTTCGGGGGACAGTATGCTTGAGGTTGCAAGAGAACTCAGGAAGCGTAATGCGGGAAGGATTTTCTTCTGTGCTACATTCGGATTGTTCACGGACGGTCTTGCCAGATTTGACGAAGCATACAAGAATAAGCTTTTTGACAAGGTCGTTACCACGAACCTTATCTACCAGACTCCGGAGCTGCTTAAAAGGGAATACTATATAAGCGCTGACATGAGTAAGTATATAGCCCTGATCATAGATACTTTAAATCATGATTTCTCCATTTCTGAATTTCTGGATCCTACCGACAGGATTCATAAGATAATTGAGAAATATAATAAGCAGAACAATAAGGATACCGGAAAGAAGGATAAGAAAGCTGCCGCAGACAAGAAAGGAAGCTCCAAAACCGAAGCAAAAAAGACATCGGGCCCCAAAACGGGAACTAAGACAAAATCATCCCCCAAAAAAGATAAATAATATGGCAAAAGCCGTTTTTTCAGACTTTCGTTTTGAAAAAACGGCTTTTTATGGAGAAGAGAAAATATGTCACTCGCACTCACAACCGAGAATTATGCCGCCTCTTTCGGCGTAATAGCTGCAAAGTCCTCTGGCGGGGACTATTTTTATATCGGAACAGTCAAAGATTGATCTGATCTTATCGGCAACGGCATTTGCAAATTCCATGCATTCCACATGACAGATCCTGATCTTGCCTTTTGTAAAACCGATTTCTTTCAGCTCGGAGACGATCCTGTCGATCATCTTCCTGCTTCCGCGGCATTTTGCAACCTGCTCGATGGTACCGGTCTTGCTTGCGGTTCCGAGTATCTTTATGTTCATGAAGCCTATCGCGGAAGCGATCAGTTTGCTTACACGTCCGTTCTGCGCAAGATTGTGAAGGGAAGAAAGCGAGAAAAAGAGCCTGAGTTTCCGGCGGTATTTTTCTATGGCAGAGCAGACCTCATCAAAAGACTTGCCTTTGGCTTTAAGCTCTGCGAGCTTTTCCAGGATAAGCACCATGCCGGGACCGGTCGAAAGAGAGTCTACAACATATATTTTTGCATCGGGATGCTCTGAAAGGTAGATGTCCTTGGCAACATTCGCTCCGGAATATGTTCCCGAAAGTCCGCTGGTTATGGTTACGGCATATATTTCGTCTGCGCCCTCGAAGGCTTTTAACCATGCATCAAGGGAGGGACATGCCGTATATGAACGGTCATTGTAGCTTTCAAGATAATCAAGTACCTCGTGTACATTAAGAGAATTATCGTCGGTATAATTCCTCTCGTCGGTGGAGATGGATAACGGAACGGTTTCAAAGCATATACTGGGATAGTCTTTAAGATCACATGCAGAATCTGCCACAAACTTTATCATAGCATACCTCCTGACCTGTAGTCGAAACAATAAACAGTTGACGTGGTTTTAAAAACCACATATAGCGTATCACAAAGCTATGATAAATGCAATAGAAAAATTATTAAATTTTTAAAAACTTTTTAAAAAGCATGGACCGGTACCGCTTTACATCTTTTCCGATCCAATGTATAATGATTACTGTAGGAAGTAAAAATCCCTTCGCTGACACTCTTGATGTTTGCGATAAGTGAATACAGAAAGGCTCATGTGGGATGAGATATTATATTGCGGACCTTCACTTCTTTCACCAGGGACTGAATGATCGTATGGACGAGAGAGGCTTTGAAAGTGTGGAGGCGATGAACGAACATATGATAAAGCAGTGGAATTCCAAGGTAAGAAGGAATGATGAAACTATAGTTTTGGGAGACTTTTCCGTCGGGAAGGGTGAAGAGACGAATGAAATCCTGAAAAGACTTAACGGCACCAAGTACCTTATAATCGGTAATCATGACAAGTTCCTCGATGACAGAAAATTTGATACCAAGCTGTTCAGATGGATCAGACCTTACGAAGAGGTAAAGGATAACAAGAGAAAGATCATCCTTTCACATTATCCGATATGCTGCTATAACGGGCAGTACCGCCTGGACAAGGACGGAAGTCCGAAAACTTACATGCTTTACGGACATGTTCACGATACATATGATGAAAGACTTGTTAACGGTTTTATAGATAACGCTTCAAGATCTTTGAGAAAACTTACGGGGGATGATGAATATCGCAATATCCCCTGCAACATGATAAACTGTTTCTGTATGTTCAGCGATTATATTCCCCTGACCCTCGACGAGTGGATAAAGCTCGACAGGGAACGCAGGGCAAAAATGGAGAAGATATGACTCGGATATTATTAGCAGAAGATGATAAAGCCATAATAGAAGCGCTTCAGAAATACTTAAGAAGCGAGGATTTTGATACCGTGACCGCATACGGACAGAGGGAGGCCGAACAGATACTGGCCGAAAGCACTCCGCAGATCTGCCTGGTAGATCTTTCACTTGAAAACGGTGACGGCTACGGAGTGTGCAATGCCGCAAAAAAGAGAAACATTCCCGTGGTATTCCTTACTGCGTCCGGAGACGAGATGAGCGTGGTAAAGGGTTTAGACATGGGCGCGGACGATTACATAGCGAAGCCTTTCAGACCCAGAGAGCTCATATCGAGGATACGAAGGGTTCTTCGGCAGTATGAAGGTACTTCAAAGAACTTCGTGCTCGGAGAACATGTGATAGTGGATCTTGAAAAAGGGCAGGTCACAAAGGACGGGAAGATTGTAGAGCTGTCGGCTCTGGAATACCGTCTGCTTACGGTATTCATTAACAACAAGGGTATTCTTCTTTCGAGAAACAAGCTTTTGGAGGATATCTGGGATATCGGCGGTGATTTTGTAAACGATAACACCCTGACGGTATACATTAAACGTCTCAGGGAAAAAATAGAACAGGATCCGCAGGATCCGCGCATAATCAAGACCATGCGCGGACTTGGATACCGCATGGATTGAACGGAGGCTTTAGATGAACATTTTCAGGAATAAAAGCTTCTTGCGTATGTTTTTGATATCAGCGATCCTGCTTACTGCTGCTTCCGTATTCGTATTTACTTATACTGTCGCAGGGGGCTCCGTTGTCCTTGCGGCAGGTGCGATTGTCCTTACAATGATGTTTTTTGATGCCCGGAAGAAATACACGGAGATGGAAAAGCTGAGTGAAGAGCTTGATGCTATACTTCATGACGATACAAAGTACTTTATTACCGAATGTGAGGAAGGGGAACTCGCGATACTTTCAAGTACCATAAAAAAGATGACGGGAAGGTTAAAGGAGCAGGCCTCTCTTCTTGCCGGTGAAAAACAGGTGCTTACGGATGCCATTGCGGATATTTTTCATCAGATGAGGACACCTCTGACATCTCTGAGACTTACCTGTTCTATGCTTTCCGAAGAAGATCTCGGATACGGGGACAGGATACGATTCGTAAGGGGAATAAAGAAACAGCTGGAACGTATGCAGTGGCTTGTGGAAACACTGCTTAAGATGTCAAAGATAGAAGCGGGTACTGTTCAGTTCAGAAAAGAAAGGACAGAGGTTAAGGCTCTGTTTGCCAAAGCCTGCGAGCCCCTGCTCATACCTTTGGAATTAAGGAACATAACACTTAAGACTGATGACGGAGGAGCAGCTTTTACGGGAGATGTCGACTGGCTTGCGGAAGCGGTCGGGAATATCGTAAAAAACTGTATGGAGCATACTCCGGAGGACGGCAGCATTACGTTAAATGCTTCGGAAAACGCTCTGTTTACCGAAATGGTGATACAGGATACGGGTAAAGGGTTTGAGGATACGGATATACCGCATATCTTTGAACGTTTTTATAAGGGAAAGAATTCGGGTTCGGAGAGCGTTGGAATAGGACTTGCACTGTGCCGCACCATCATTACCGGCCTTGACGGGACCATAAAGGCGGAAAATGCACCGGACGGAGGAGCGAGATTTGTCATAAGATTTTATAAGAACGTGGTTTGACATTGACAAAATGACTGTGTATATAGTATAATCATAAGCTGTGGTATTATTTCGAATATTGATCATGCGGAGGTCTTAAGAAGCTTTTACGGCTTCCGAAATGAATGCGTTAGATGGAGATCATATGTTTAATGACAGAAAAATCAGGCCTTTTTTGAGATTCATTCTGATGTGGCCCCTGTATCTTGCTTTTCTGCTTGTCATAATGAACGTATACGTATATTTTATCGACTCGGGTGCCGGAAAGATAGTAACGGTATTTGTGTCCGTATATATTGCGGCAGTTGCGATACTCGTAGTTTTAAAGAGAGGGCAGATCAGCGAAAAGCTGGTAAAATTCGGAGCGGGTTTCGGACAGGTACAGAAAAATCTTATAAAGGAAATGGCTATACCGTATGCCTTGTTGGACGGTGACGGAAGGCTTTTGTCCGCAAACAACGAGTTTTCGGAGCTTTGCAGGGATAAGATAAGACTTAAGCTGAATATCGGGCAGATATTCCCGGAAATAACAAGGAATGTTCTTCCGGAAAATGATGATATATCAATAGTTCACATCACGGTTGGTGAAAAAAAGTATCGTGCCGAGTTAAAGAACATTTATGTTGATGATGCTGACTGGAGCGAGGAGAGCAAAAGCATTGTCGATGCAAAGGAAAATGTATTGATCTCGGTATTCTTCTATGATGAGACGGAGATCCTTCATCTCCAGAAATATCTGAAGGACAGGCAGCTTGTTGTAGCCCTGCTTTATATCGATAATTATGAGGAAGCTCTTGAAAGTATTGACGAGGTAAGAAGATCGCTGCTCAGCGCTCTTATCGACAGAAAGATAAACAAGTATTTTCAGGATTATCAGGCGCTGCTCAAGAAGCCCGAGAAGGACAAATATCTGATAGTATTTCAGAACGTTTATCTGGAGGAGCTCAAAAGCATACGTTTCAGCATACTGGATGAAGTTCGTGATGTTAACATAGGAAACGAGATGGCCGTTACCATAAGCATGGGTATAGGTGCCGGAATAGATTCGTATACCGAGAGCTATGAGGCGGCACATGCGGCCATAGATCTCGCATTGGGACGCGGCGGCGATCAGGTTGTCATAAAGGATAGAAACGAATTCCTCTATTACGGCGGCAAGAGCGCATCGGTTGGCAAGAGTACGCGTGTAAAGGCTCGTGTAAAGGCACAGTCCTTCAGGGAGATCATTGAAGAGAACGAGAAAGCGATCATCATGGGGCATTCCATGCCGGATGCGGACTCCTTCGGCGCTGCAGTCGGTGTATACAGGATAGTCAAGTATCTCGGAAAACGCGCATATATAGTGCTCAATACCGTGACCGATTCCATAAGCACCGTAGTTGGCAGATTTCAGGGGGATCAGGCGCCTACGGAATATGCCGATATGATAGTGAATTCCGAACAGGCAATGGAACTGTTTGACGACAGTACCGTTCTCGTAATTGTCGATGTGAACAGACCGGGTTATACGGAGTGTCCGGAGCTGCTTGAGATGGCAAAGACAAAGGTTCTGTTCGATCATCACCGTCAGACCTCTGATTCCATCGGAGATGCGGTTCTTTCCTATATAGAGCCGTATATCTCGTCAGCCTGCGAAATGGTTGCGGAAATGCTCCAGTATGTAGGTGACGGGATAAAGCTTAAGAGTGTTGAGGCTGAAGCCATGTATTCCGGTATCATGATCGATACCAACAATTTCCTGACCAAAACCGGAGTCAGAACCTTTGAAGCTGCAGCATTCCTTAAACGATGCGGAGCGGACGTTACACGTATCAGGAAAGCCTTCAGGACGAATATGGATGATTATATTGCCAAGGCAAGGGCGGTTTCCACAGCCGAGATATTCTTAAACGGATTCATTATGGCCGTGTGTGAGGCGGATAATGTTAATTCACCCACCGTACTCGGCGCTCAGGTGGCAAACGAGCTTATGGATATAAATGACGTAAAGGCAAGCTTCGTGTTTACAGAGTATAACGATCAGATATATATAAGTGCCCGTTCTATAGATGAGGTCAATGTACAGGTTGTCATGGAGAAGCTTGGCGGAGGCGGTCATATGAGCGTCGCAGGCGCACAGCTTGCAGGCTGTACGATAAAGGAAGCAAAGCAAAAGGTAAAGGATGTTCTCGCCGATATGGTGAAAAACAATGAAATATAGTAAGAAAAGAGGATTATCATGCAGGTTATATTATTACAGGACGTTAATAAACTTGGAAAAAAGGGTGATGTCGTAAAGGTTAACGACGGATATGCAAGGAATTTCATACTCCCGAAGAAGCTCGGACTTGAGGCTACTGAGAAGAATCTGAAGGATCTTGCAATTCAGAAGGCTGAGGAAGAGAAGAGACAGCAGGAGCTTTTCGAGGAGGCAAAGGCGCTCGGAGCAGAGCTTGAGAAAAAGGTTGTAAAGCTTCAGATCAAAGGCGGAGAAGGCGGGAGAACATTCGGTTCGGTAACCGCTAAGGAAATTGCCGCGGGACTTAAGGAACAGTATGATATTGATATAGACAAAAAGAAACTTGTCCTTGCAGATGCGATAAAGTCTGCGGGAACCTTTAAGGCGGGAGTCAGGCTGCATCCCAAGGTGACAGCGGATCTGAGCGTACAGGTCGAACTGATTTAACTTATAACGGGCGGATTTCTTTATGAGGATCCGCCTTTAAAGACCTTAAGGAGGAAATTGAAGATGGATGACGCAGCAGCCATGAAAAGGATCCTGCCCAATGACGCCATGGCGGAACAGGCCGTGATAGGCGCCATGATAAGGGAAAATGACATGATCCCTGTAGCGGTGGAGTATGTCACAAAGGAAGATTTTTATTCTCCGAGGTACGGAAAGTATTTTGAGACCATAGTTGCGATGAATGATGAGGGCAGCTCCGTGGATATACTGACCTTAAGGGACAGGCTGATGGAAAAAGGCGTAGCTGAGGAGTACTATTCTTTAGAGAACCTGAAGAACCTGGTTGATTCCGTTCCTACATCCGCAAATTTAAGGAATTATGCAAAGATAGTTTCAAAGAAAGCAACCTTAAGAAAACTTATAAAAGCCTCCGAAGAAATATCAAACGAGTGTTATCTGGAAAATGAGACGCTTGATGACATATTGGAGGACAGCGAGAAGAAGATATACGATATTACGCAGAAAAGAAGATCCGAGAGCATTATCAGCATCAGGCAGACTGTCATGGATGTCTTGAACAGCATACAGAGCGCGTCCAGGAATTCGGGCTCCGTCACAGGTATTCCTACGGGATATTATGACCTTGATTATAAGACCTCCGGACTTCAGAAATCGGATTTCATCCTGCTTGCGGCACGTCCTTCCATGGGAAAGACCGCACTTGCATTAAATATCGCTGAACATATAATAACAAAGGAAAAAATACCGACGGTATTTTTCAGCCTGGAAATGTCGAGGCAGCAGCTGGCAAACCGTCTTATTTCCATGAACTCCAAGATAAATGCTCAGGACCTGAGGACGGGCAAGCTTAAGCCCAATGAGTGGAGCCAGCTGGTAGAAAGCGCACGTATCATAGGCGAATCCACGCTTGTCATAGATGATACTCCGGGTATCACGATCCGCGAGATGAGGTCAAAGTGCAGGAAGCTGAAGATGGAGAACCGGCTCGGATTCATAATAATCGACTACCTTCAGCTGATGTCTGCGGGAGGGAGAAGCTCTGAATCAAGACAGCAGGAGATATCCGAAATATCCCGTTCGCTGAAAGCTCTCGCAAGGGAGATGGACTGCCCGGTACTGGCGCTGTCACAGCTTTCACGTGATGTTGAGAAGAGGGACAACAAGCGTCCGCAGTTATCGGATCTGCGTGAGTCGGGAGCCATAGAGCAGGATGCGGATGTTGTTATGTTCATATACAGGGATGAATACTACAATAAAGAGAATTCAAATGACAAGGGAATAGCCGAGATAATAATAGGAAAACAGCGTAACGGTCCCACAGGTACGATAAAGCTCGGATGTAAGCTTGATATTTCAAGGTTTGTAAACCTTTCGAGGGAAGATAAGCAGTAAATGAATAAAACAAAAAGAAAAATGCCCTAGTAATAGGGCATTAATTCTTCTAAAGCATTAAGCCTGCTGAGGAGCTCCAACAGGACAGGTCTCTGCACAAGCGCCGCAATCTACGCAAGCGTCTGCATTGATCTCATACTTGCCGTCGCCTTCTGCGATAGCACCTGCGGGACAACCTTCTGCACATGAACCACAACTGATGCAGTCATCACTGATCTTATAAGCCATTTTTGTAAATCCTCCTTAAAAAAGTTGCATTTCTGCTCAAAGACATAATATAACAAAATTTTTTAAATTTCAAGTTAAATTTTTGTGAAATGAAAGATAATACATTGACATTGGGATATAATTCGTGTATCATAACAGAGCAGTTGACGGACGCGCAGGTATTGGCTGTTTAAAAGCGTGCCGCCGGTATTGACCGGGTAACGAAAAGGAAAGCATTTTGTTACTTGTATAAAAAATAAAGAAAGCAGGTAGGATCATGATAACAAAAGATATCACTATCGGAGAACTTTTAAGAGAAGTTCCGGATGTAGCACCGGTTCTTATGAGTGCCGGAATGCATTGTCTGGGATGTCCCGCATCTCAGGCTGAGTCAATCGGGGATGCAGCTCTTGTGCACGGTCTTGATGCAGACGAGCTTGTTTCCGAGATAAATGCTTTTATCGAGAAAAATAAGGCATGACCATTTAAAGGCTTACCCCGGTGACTTTTGTCTCGGGGTAGTTTATTGTGCGGATGATCCGAGGTATATTGTTTATGGGAAAGTGCATTATAGTGGCGGCCGGAGAACGCTGTCCCGTTGACATTGAAATAAGCGCTGACGATTATGTGATAGCAGCCGACGCCGGTCTTAAATATCTTGAAGAGGACGGTATCAGGTGTGATATGGCAGTTGGGGACTTTGATACTTTAAAATATGTTCCCGATCATCCCAATGTCATTGCTCTTAAGCCTGAGAAAGATGAAACTGACACATGGGAAGCGGTTCATCAGGGCATAAAAAAAGGTTATTCGGAGTTTCATATCTTTTGTGCACTTGGTGGAAGGACCGATCATTCGATAGCCAATATCCAGCTTCTCGAATATCTTGCAAGGAATGGCATGAAAGGCATTCTCTACGGTAAAAATGAGAGGCTGACATGCATCCGATCCGGCGAAATTGTCCTTCCGGCAAAGAACGGAGGTTATATTTCTGTTTTCTCACTCTCTGAGAAGTCGGAGGGAGTTACGATAGAAGGGCTGAAATACGAGCTTAAGGATGGGGAACTTACAAATGCGTTTCCTCTCGGAGTAAGCAATGAGTTTACCGGACAACCGGCAAGGATAAGCGTAAGAAACGGAAGCCTTCTTGTTATCTGGTAATCATCAAATATTCTTCGCTTCGCTCAGAATGACATTAAATAATGTTGATACGGAACAAGATCTACAGTAATAAAAGATATACAGGAATCAAAAAATGTCGAAGATAGATGGTCAAAAAAAGAAAAAGAAAAGTATCGGGAAGACAGTGCTTAAGGTTTTCCTGACGCTGTTTCTTGTGCTTTTTTTGACCGTTCTTATTTTGGGCATTGTTTTTTATAACAAGTACGGGAAACAGCTGTTCGAACTTAAGGAGGAGGCGGAACGGATAGCTGCGGCTTCAAAAAAAGAGGATTTCAGGGCTGCTCAGACATCAATATGCTACTGGTCGGACGGCAGTGTACTTTCTGTGCTCAAGGGGGATAAGAATGTATTCTATCTTACTTATGATGCGATACCCGAAAACTGCATAAACGCCATGCTTGCGACCGAGGACAGGAAGTTTTACGAGCATTCCGGTTATGATATTTATGCGATCATACGTGCGGCAAAGGCATATCTGGACAATGAAGGTGAGATAAGGCAGGGCGGCAGCACCATAACCCAGCAGCTGGCAAGAACGGTCTATCTGACAAATGAGAAAACTGTAGAAAGAAAGGTCAAGGAGGTTTTTCTTGCCGTAAACCTCGAGAAAAAGTATACGAAAGATGAGATACTTGAGTTTTATATAAACAATATTTATTTTGCAAACGGATATTACGGTATTCAGGCAGCGTCAAACGGTTATTTCGGACGGCCGGTCGGGGAACTGGATCTTTCTGAGATAGCCTTTTTGTGCGGCATCCCGAACAGTCCGAGGGATTACGATCCGTTAAAAAGGTTTGACAACGCCATGATCAGGCGTGACAGTGTGCTCCTACAGATGAAGAACAGCGGGTTCATTACGAAAGAGGAATATGAAGAGGCTCTTTCCAAAGAGATAAAGCTATCGGGAGCAACAGTAGAAAAACAGGACTATGCCGAGACCTTTGCATACTTTTGTGCTGTGCGGGCTCTTATGAAACAGGAGGGCTTTGAGATAAGGAATTCTTTTTTGGATCCCGAGGATAAAGCACAGTATGAAGAGATGTACGAGGATGAATACTACAGATTAAAGAGAAGCCTTTATACAAAGGGTTATCGGATATATACATCGCTCAACCATGAAAAACAGGAGCTTCTTCAGGCTACGATCGATGAGGAACTAAAGGAGTTTGACGAGAAGCAGGATAACGGGATCTACAGCCTGCAGGCATCGGGAGCGTGCATAGACAATGATACGGGATATGTGGTAGCGATCATCGGCGGAAGAGGACAGGAATATGAAGGATATACCTTAAACAGGGCTTTCCAGAGTCCGAGACAGCCCGGAAGCTCCATAAAGCCGTTGATAGTTTATACGCCTTCATTTGAGAGAGGCTACTATCCGGATACGACTGTGATCGATGAAAAATTTTCGGGAGGCCCGAAAAATTCCGGAGGAGTATATTCGGGAGAGATAGATGTCCGCTATGCTGTTTCTGTTTCGAAGAATACTGTGGCTTGGAAGCTCTTTGAGGAGCTTACCCCGCGCACGGGCCTGTCGTATCTTTTAAGGATGGGTTTTGGGCATATTGTGGAGAAAGATTATGTTCCGGCAGCAGCGCTTGGAGGTCTTACATACGGAGTTACGGCAGTAGAAATGGCGGGAGCGTATGCGGCGATCTGCAACGGCGGGGTTTACCGGGATACCACCTGCATCATGAGGATATCGGATGCAGACGGTAATACTGTAGCAGGTGGTTACGGGAACGAAAACGACAGGGTCAGGGTATATGATGAAAACGCGGCACTCATGATGACTGACGTCCTGAAGACGGTCATGACTTCCGGTACGGGAAGAAGGCTTGCTCTTTCGGGTATCACCTCGGCAGGTAAGACCGGGACCACAAACGATCAGAGGGACGGATGGTTTGTGGGTTATACCGCTTATTACACCACCGCCATATGGGTTGGCTATGATTATCCGCGCGAGTTTAAAGAACTTATGGGAAACACCTATCCGGGCTATATATGGAAAAATTACATGGATAAGATACATGAGGGACTTCCTGACAGACAGTTTAAGCTATATACGGATAACAGGGAGCCCCGTCAGGACACAGAAGGAACGGAAGAGGACGGCATCGGGGACGGAGATAATACAGAGGATGAGATATATACCGATACCGACAATGCTTCCGGGTTTAAAGGAAAGGTACTCTATCTGGGTGAGGACGGCAGCGAGATTCTGCTTTCCCCATATATTTCGGAAGATGAGGAGACGGACTGGGAAGGCAAACCCGTATATTTCGACGAAGACGGAGAGCGCTTCTTCTATGACAAAGACGGCGGGAAAATAAGGGTAGGAGCCGACGGATATCCTGACGGATATTTTAAGAGCGGAAGCTGGACCCTGTATGGTGCTGACGGAAGAGCGGTAATGCACAAAACACCCGGCGAAGAAGCCACGGACGGTGAAAATGAGTAAGAACGGTGACAGTTGGGGATTGACTAAATCCTGTAAAAAAGGTATAATATAATATTATGGAAATGTATGGTCTGTTTTATTGAGAGGACTGATTGGATGGAAGAAAACACTATTAACAATACACAGGAGAGTACAATGGCTGTTCCTGAAGTGACGGCTGTGCAGGAAAACATATCGGTTGGGTCAGTACAGGCAGCGCCTGTATCACCCGGAAAAAAGAAAAAAAAGAAAAAAGGTCCGATCATAGCGATCGTTGCAATTGTTTCGGTACTTCTTATTGCCGGAGCGGTCTTTCTGATCGTCTATAACAATAACAAGGAATATTTCAATAATAAATGGGCGATGATGACCAAGACAGATCTTGAGTACTTCAGATATGTCGCCGACAGACAGATAGAGAAATCGGATGAAAGCCTTAAAAAGATGCAGACAAAGGCAGAGGACAGGAAGGTTCCCGATGCTTACAGGGTGGAAGGAAACATTAAGGCTTCGATGACAGCTGATTTTGGGATAGCACTGTCCGAAATGCTGTCAAATTTCAGTCTTCCGTCAACGATCAAAAACATTCTTCCAAAATCGGATTTTGCCGGAATAGAAGATCTGGGTATCAGATATGAGATCGATGTAGACGGGAAGGATACCGCGGGAGCACTTATAACACCGTCGTACAAGGGCGTTGATATTATTTCCCTGGCGGGACAGTATGACAATGCTTCCGGCAGGATATATCTAGGCCTGCCTTCATATGACAGCCGGGCGATCAATGTAACGGATATTTTTGATCCGGAGAAGAATCTTTCACCGGAGCTTAAGAATATTGTGGAAAAGATTACCGGTGTAAACGGGAAGCTTGAGAGCATAGATGTCGAAAAGCTTAAGGAAAGCGTACAGAAAGCCTGTAACGATTTTGATGAAGAAAAGCTTAATGAACTGATACATATCATCTATGATAAAGTTGAGGAAGTTGAACTTGATAAGGAAGAGCTTATTTCCGTAAACGACCTTGACAGGGAGCTTAATGTTTTTACTTTTAAGTTTTCAAAGAAAGACTGCATCGATATTCTTAAAAAGTATATCAAGGAAATAAAATCAACGGTTACGGCTTATTCGTCAACGGTTCTTAAAGCCGGCGGAAAGATTACGCCCGAAACTGTGGATAAGTATTTTGATGACATGATAGCGAAACTGGATGATTCCTTAAAGGATAAGGCGCTTACCCTTGAGGTAAAGCTCTATTCCGATGACAAGGGAGATATCCTCGGAGGTTCGGTCAAGGTTTCGTATGATGAGAAAAAGATAAAGATTGACTGTTTAAAGCTTAAGGATGAACAGGATGAGAACAAATCCAGATTTGCAATGGATGTTTCGCTTAACAGCCTTAAAATCCTTACTCTCTTAAATGAAACCGAGAAGGAAGATGATAAGGTAAGTTTCAGCATGAAGATAAAACCCGGAGCGCTCGTTGAATCGATACTCAGGGGCGGGAGCAGATATGTCATTACCGCATCGGGCAGTCTTTCGGGTAAAGGAGGAGACGGCTCCGAAGTAAAATTTGACCTTGTTGTAAATGACGGAACATCAAATGCGGCAGAGCTTCATTTTGAGAATCGCATGAAGGCGGGAAAACCGGAAATGCCGCTTGATATTTCCGAGGCCAATACTATAGATCTCTTTACTCTACACGAGAGTGATTATATCAGTGTTCAGCGCCTGGGAAACGAGATCGTTGAAAAGGTTGAGGCAATAAATGATGAAAACTTCAATACCTTCATAGACAACATCCTGTCCAAGAATCTCGGAATGGATCTTGAGGGAGCTAAAGCGGCGGTTAAGAGCGGACTTGCAGGCATTGCCGACCCGGTAATAAAGCAAAAGCTAAAAGACCTTTTAGGAATAGAGGATCCTTATGATTACGGCAAGCTTTCCGAAAAGCCACGTGAAGAAGAAGGAAAATACGTATATTCATGGGATATCCTTAATAATTCTTCAATAAACAGCAGTAATCTGAGTTACAAGGTCTATGATCATTTCAGACGACCCGAAATCCATGAAGTGGATATGGAAAAGGCAAAAGCCGATTTCCTCGCTAAATATGTTTCAACCGTAAATCCCTGGGTTGAGATGGGGGATTATATAGTATTTGACGCTGCGGCAAAACTGGGTCCGGTCGTTATTGACAGCTATTCTTATACAGGACTTACAGCAACGGTAGGTAACTATGAATACGGTCCGGGAAATGACGACAAGCTTTTGGGAATGCAGGTAGGACAGACAAAAGATGTTGAATTTACACTCGGCGATTATTTTGGCTCGTTTTCGGGGTACACCGGCACATTCAGGATAACGGTTACTTCCATAGACAAAGCTTACAAACCTGAGTGGTCATGGAAGTTCATAGTTGAGAAGCTGGGTTACAATTCGCTTGAAGAATGTGAGAAACAGATTTATAACGAAGAGTTTGCAAAGCTTCCGGAAAGCATACCTGCACCGACCGAAAAAGAGGTTAAGCAGGCTGTATTTGATGATTATGTCAAATCTTTCGTGATCTCGGATTTTGATGCGGATACTATAGAAACCGTTAAAAAGTATATTAATGAATATGCCGCAAAGAACGGCGGGATAGATGCGGTGAGTTTGAAAGCTGGATTTACCGATAAGCAGGATTATTACAGATATATGATCGCAAAATATGCGGTTGTTGCAAATATAGCATATGCTGAGAAATGGACGATTGAGGACAGCTTGCTGGATACTGAATATCAGAAGCTTGCATCGGAGCTTGGTTTCTCGAGCAAGCAGGAGCTGATCAACGCATATGAAGGAAATCTCGGTAAGCGCTTTGCGATAGACGCCGTGTTTGAGAACAGGGCTGTCGAGTATCTGTACGGAAAAACAAATGTGATCTGGGACTGATAAGTGTTTTAGGTATGACCGGGTCCGGATGACCCTAAAAACAATTTTTAGAGGAGATGCCGCAATAAAGCGGCGGGACTATCATGGAATTTGGGCACAAGGTTCAAACTGAACAGAATTATGCACCGGTGGAGAGCATGGCAGGCTCAAATACCGAATAGATGGTGCGTGAGTT